>Ga0182027_10003745_pt1 | contig 23855 bp, 18 predicted proteins | sample 712E1DmetaG_FD_121300 | JGI IMG/M metagenome (GOLD analysis project Ga0182027, IMG submission 121300) | Permafrost microbial communities from Stordalen Mire, Sweden - 712E1D metaG (Illumina Assembly) | ecosystem: Environmental > Terrestrial > Soil > Wetlands > Permafrost | place: Sweden... | reverse complement strand
GCCGATCTGGATGAATCTTTCTGTGAGAATATGTGCGGGGAATTTAATATTCCTTTCTATTCCGTCAGAAAGAATGTTAAGCAATTCTCCATGAAATGTAAAATTTCTGTCGAAGAAGCCGGAAGGGAAATAAGATATGCGGAACTCCGTAAATTAATTAAAAGAACCGGGTTTAATAAAATTGCCACTGGTCACCATATAAATGATAATGCTGAAACTGTCCTCCTTAATTTATTTAAAGGAACAGGCTTGAAGGGAATTTCCGGAATCCCTGCGGTGAGAGAAAATATTATCCGCCCCATCCTGATTGCTTCTAAAGAGGAAATCATTAATTATCTTAAGCTGGAAAACCTAAAATTCAGAATTGATTCATCAAATGAAATTCTGGATTATGAAAGAAATTTCATAAGACACAAACTCCTCCCTTTAATTAAACAGAATCTGAACCCTTCTGTTGAATCCGCTCTGTTTATTTCATCCCGGAGTTTCAGAAAGATTTATTCCTACCTCTTAAAAAAAACAAGCAATGATCTGAAAGAACTTACTCCTGATAAAAATGGACTAAGGATTCCGTTGGATAAATTAAAGAATTTTGACGATGAACTTCTGACTTTTGCTCTTAAAGAAGTGGTAGCAGGAAACTTTTCCGTAAACCTCACGTTTAATAATATTAACTCTTTAAAAAACCTGATAGCTAAAGAAACTGGTATGAAGTTAAAGGTTTCTAACGACTTGATCGTATATAAAGAAAGAACAGATCTGGTCTTTTTCAGAAATGTTGATTTTCCTGCTCAAATAAACGTTTCTGAAGAATTGGTTATCGGCGGGGAAAAGACTTTTGGAGACTTGACTATTTCAGTAAAACCGGTAGAAATTGAGAAAATATCCCCCGGAAAAAATAAAACACAAGAATTTATTTCGGCAGATAATCTATTTGAAAATAAATTCACAATAAGAAGCTGGCAAGAAGGTGACCGTTTTTTCCCTTTTGGTATGAAAGGCTCTAAAAAGATATCCGATTTTCTCAATGAAATTAAAACTGAGTCACATAGCAAAAAAGATCAGTTGTTACTGCTCTACGGAAATAAAATTGTTTGGGTAATAGGTCACAGGATAGATGATAGATTCAAAATAAAAAAGGATACTAAAAAGGTATTAGAATTATGTATAAAGATAAAACCCCGGAGAAAATAATCGTTGGTAATGATCTGTTTACTCCATTCATTTCAGAAAAAAAGATAAATAAAAGGGTTAAGGAGTTAGGAAAGGAAATTACCAATGACTATAAAGGCAAACTCCCGGTTTTTATTGGTGTGCTGAATGGCGCTTCGTTATTTCATGCTGATTTAATCAGATCTGTAGAATTGGATTGTGAGATTGATTTCTTCAAGCTTTCAAGTTATGGTGATGATAAAATTTCTTCCGGCAGGGTTAAACTTGTTAAAGATCTGGGATGTGATGTAAAAGGGCGTGATATCATAATTGTTGAGGATATTGTTGATTCTGGTCTCTCTATTAAGTTTATAGAGGAAATGATGGAGAAGCATGAACCCGCAAGTATGGCAGTGGCTTCGTTATTAGTTAAGCCAAAAAGTCTTAGATATAATGTAAAAATTGATTATATTGGCTTTAATATTCCGGATAAGTTTGTGATAGGGTATGGATTGGATTATGCCCAGAAATATAGGAATTTAAGGGCTATATACGCTATTAACAATGAAATTTGAAAATAATATTTAATTGAACCTAAATAATAAATTTATGGCTGAAAACGATAATAAAAACAATAAACCGATTAAACTTCCCAAACCTGGTGGTTCCAATAAACCCGATGATAACTTCGACTGGTCAAAGGTTATCCGTTTAGTATTTGGATGGGGTGCGGTTGTAATTGCTGCTGTAATTTTGATGCAGTTATTCAAAACCGGTTCCGCTAATTATGTCGAGATCCCTTTTAATCAGTACGAGAAATTCTTAAATGAAGATAAGATTGCTAAAGCAACTATAACTAAAACTGATGTAAATGATTATTCCTTCAAGGCAACTTTAAAGGCAGAGGAGTCAATTTCAGTTAATGGAAAAGATCTCCGCGTTAGAGAAATTTCTGTTTATTTACCTGAACCAGTGATTAAAGATCAGGAATCTGTCTGGAAACTTAAAGGTATAAATTATACTTTTGAAAAAGAATCCAATGAATGGCTCAATATACTCGTTGGTTTTGTTCCGTGGATAATAATTATTGGCGTTTGGATCTTAATAATGAGAAAAATGCAGGGAAGCGGAGGCGGAAGTCGCGGTATATTCTCATTCGGTAAAAGTAAAGCCAAACTGATAACTCAATCGGGATTAAAAATTACTTTCCGTGATGTTGCAGGAGCGGATGAGGCAAAATCTGAGCTTTTTGAAATAATTGAGTTTCTTAAAGAACCAACCAAGTTTCAGAAACTTGGCGGTAAGATTCCTAAAGGCGTCCTTTTATTAGGACCTCCGGGAACTGGTAAAACCTTACTTGCACGAGCTGTTGCAGGTGAAGCCGGTGTCCCCTTTTTCTCAATAAGCGGTGCTGACTTCGTGGAAATGTTTGTTGGTGTCGGTGCAAGCCGCGTCCGCGATCTGTTTGAACAGGGAAAGAAAAATGCTCCGTGTATTATTTTTATCGATGAAATTGATGCGGTAGGTAGACATAGAGGTGCCGGATTGGGCGGTGGTCATGATGAAAGAGAACAAACCCTGAATCAGCTTTTGGTTGAAATGGATGGCTTTGAACAGAGTAATGGCGTTATTATTATCGCCGCTACTAACCGTCCTGACGTTCTGGACCCGGCACTGTTAAGACCCGGCAGATTTGATCGCCAGGTTGTGGTTGACAGGCCCGATGTGAAAGGAAGAGAAGGCATTCTTAAAGTCCATACAAGAAATATTCCTCTTGACCCCAATGTGTCATTAGAAGTCCTTGCAAAAGGAACACCCGGCCTCGCAGGTGCTGAATTAGCCAATCTTGTTAATGAAGCGGCTCTCCTTGCAGCCAGGAAGAATAAGAAAAAAGTCGAGATGATAGATTTTGAAGAGGCTAAAGATAAGGTGATGATGGGGATGGAGAGGAAGAGTATGATCATCTCTGAATCAGAAAAGAAAACTACTGCTTATCATGAAATTGGTCATGTCCTTGTTGCAAGAATGATTCCTGAAGCTGACCCTGTCCATAAGGTTACAATTATACCTCGCGGACGGGCATTGGGCTTAACTAGCTATCTCCCTATCGATGAAAAACATACCTATTCGAAGGCTTACCTTGAAGCTATTATTACTTATGCTTTGGGGGGCAGAGCTGCAGAAAAAATCATTTTCCATGAATATAATACCGGCGCCGGGAATGATATTGAAAGAGCAACTACAATTGCTCGCAAAATGGTCTGCGAATGGGGTATGAGCGAAAAATTAGGACCTTTAAGCTACGGAGCTAAAGAAGAAGAAATTTTCCTCGGCAGAGAAATCCAGAAACACCGTGATTACAGTGAACAAACCGCTATCGAAATCGATGATGAGATAAGGACTATTGTAAGTACCGGTATGGTCAAGGCCGAGAGAATATTAATGGAAAATATCGATCTGCTCCATAAATTATCTCTTGAACTTCTTGAAAGAGAAATTCTTGATTCGGATGAAATAGATAAATTGATCAGAGGGGAAGAATTACCTCCTTTCAAGAAAAACGGCGTGGACGAGATTGCATCTTCTAACCCGGATGAAGTTCCTGACCACGTAAAAAAGCTGTTAGATCAACGCAAATCAAAAGAATCTGCGCCTCAAGATGACTCTAATTGATAATGGAACCATTCATTACAGAGATGAAGTAGTAAGAAAACTAATTCATCTCTGCTCATTATCAATTCCTGTTATCTATTATTTTATACCCAAAATTACTGCTGTTTATATTCTAGCCGCTTTCACACTGGTAGCTATTCTTTTAGACATGTCCAGACATCTGTTTCCCCAAATAGGTAAATATTTTAATCTGATCTTCGGTTTTCTCCTGAGAAAACATGAACTTGATAAGAAAAAGAAAAATCTGAACGGTGCTACCTATGTTTTTATTTCTGCTCTTCTGTCCATTATCATTTTTCCTAAATTGCTCTTTTTAACTGCTTTCCCAATTTTAATTATAAGTGATTCAACGGCTGCTCTTATAGGGAGAAAATGGGGAAGACATAAGTTCCTTTCAAAAAGCCTCGAGGGAACTTTAGCATTTTTCGTCAGTGCAAGTATTGTTGTTCTGTTTACTCCAAAATTAAACGGGAGTATTACTGAATATATGATCGGGATCCTGGCTACTGCTGTCGGAGCTATTGTGGAAAATATCTCTCATGGCTATGTCGATGACAATCTTTCAATTCCTATCTCGGTAGGATTTACTATGTGGCTTCTCTATTCCCTTTTGCTTCACGTAAAATTTATTTGATTATTTAATCATTGCCTCTGATAATCCTGCAGGCAGAATATATTCCGGAAAATCTTTCTTGATTTTATCTATATAGATTCTTGCTCTTTCAGTTTTATTAAACTGAAGTTCATATAATGCTCTTCTGGCAAGCATTTCGCCTGCTGCATTTACTATAAGCTCTGTATACCTGTTCTTTTGCAGGGGTATTCTTATTCTAAAATCTGGATCAGCGGCAGGCACATATTCCTTTCCGCTGACAACTCTGAATAATAAATTGTCAGGTACTAATGTGTATCTCGCAGGTAAAATAAATTCTCCCTTCTGCATTTCGTTGTCAACTAACTCCGGAGAAATATAAAATTCTCTGCTGCCAATGTTGGTTCCTACCAGATCGGTCATTATTTTCCTGTAAGAGGTCTCAAGAAGATTTGCATCAAAAGCTTCGCTTCTTTCAAATGGTTTCAGTGCATCAAGAAATCCTGCTATATCAGCGCTCATATCTTTTAATACTTTCGGATGCAGTGTGTTAATCTGGTTATAACACCACGAGCGCCTTAATAATTCTTTATCAATTACTACAACATCCTGCCGATAGTGTTCAACAAGTTGAAAGTAATAGGAGGGAGAAACAAGTATATCCCAGGAGTATGAAAATATGATTGAATTCGGCTCAACACTGTTAAGAACACTTTTTGAATAATCTTCAAAACAATACACATCTTTAAGATCGTTCTCCTTGTAGTTGAATGTGAGTTCGGTAATTATAAATAGTAGTACTACTACCGCTGCTATCGAATGGCTGTATTTCTTAAAATGCAGGTTCTGTAATATCCATACTATTCCAAACAACGCAAAAAAGGCAAGGGATACATAAGACAATAGGAAATATGAATCTATATCAACAATGTCATAGTTGCTCGCATAAAGGAGCGAGAAAAGAAAAAGTATAGTGTTAAAGATGAAAAATTTACGGGCTTTAATGTAAGAAATAAATATTCCGCCTATACAGATCAAAAGACAAAGGTTAAACTCAATGAATAAGTTTGAGAAAAAATAATCAAGCTGTTTCTTCATTACATCAGTGGATTTGAAAAACCATACCTGAAACTGCCAGCCGGAAACGTGTCTCATCAGTCTTTCAAAGTCAACAGGGTTCCCCCAGTTCAGAGGCGGATTTTGAGCCGCACGTATCGGTAGGTACAGATAGACAACTATTAAAATTGGTACAAATACTGCGAAGATCATTACTGAAAGTCTTTTTATACTGTATTTCTTTATTCTAAACTTTTGAAAATATAGATAAGCAGTTGTAGGCAGGACAAACAATGTGGTCAGGTGGTTTGTAAAACCGAGCGCAAGCATGCCGGCAAAAATAAGCCATTGTTTTGTGAATCCTCTGTCATCAGCAGGCGCAATGTATGCCCTGAGCAATGACCAGATTATCAATGCGAACATAAATGCCTGCAGTGAATAAACCTCAACTGCATTTCCCTGGTTCCAGAAAGTTCTGTCAAATCCAAGTAAAAGTCCGCTTAATATTGCGGCTGTATATTTAAGCGGTTCTTCTATAATCTTGATAACATTCTTGCCGGCCTGTTGTTTTTCCGGTAAACCCTTCTTCTTAAGTTCCTTTTTTGAATACTTTGGCTTTGCCAAAGAAGGAATTGTTTCAAAAACGGATACATTGTCTAGAATTGTTTTACAAGTAATTGTAAATACAACCACTGCTGCGCTGCACCAGACTGCTGTCAACAGGTTAAGTTGATAAATTTTAGAAAAATGGAAGGGGATCAGCGAAAATAAATGACCTAGTAAAGTAAAAAGCGGGTACCCGGTCGGGTGCGCTATTCCCAGCAACACCTGGACCGCAGCAAGTTCTCCTGCATCTATTTCAACAACCGATGGCGCCAGAGTCGTAAAGTATACTATTAATACTATAATGCCTGTTAACACTGCATAGTATTTTTTAAGAAATCCCAATTTACTTTCCCAATATTTTGTTGAATAAATTCCTGTTTGACTTCATTACATTATGAAGTTCATTTTTGTAATTAAGATTCTCTCTCTCATCTTCCTTAAATAGATAACCGCTGCTGTTAAAAATACACTGGTTTGGGATCACAAGATTTTTCATGAAAATATAATTCTTCAGAACATCAGGATTGTCTGGCAATAAAAGAGAAACCTTTTTCTCGGTTGTATAATTTAATGTTTTTCTGAATAATTCCGGACTGCTAAGCGTTAAAAACTGTACAATAAATTCAATATCCAGAAGTCCCCCCCTTTCTTTTTTAAGATTAATTATATTCATTTGGTCCATAGTACCCGAAGGAGAAAGTTTCCGCCTCATTTCAATAATTTCTTTCTTTAATGACTCCGGTCTTTCCTTTTCAAGCCGTATAATAATAGCTTTAACAAATTTGTTAAAGAGTTTATTATTGCCTGAAATGAACTTTAGTTTGCATAATGACTGAAGTTCCCATATCCTTGCGCGGTTCATTAAATAATGCTCATAAGTCTCAAGGTCCCAAACCAATTGGCTTGACTTTCCTTCAGGTCTTAACCTGCAGTCTGCTTCCAGCGGTTTTAATCTCTTCTTTATTTCCGAAAGGAGTGCCTGGAATTTCTTCTGTACTTCAGGAATTTCGTTAATGTTGCTTACAATGAATATAAGGTCTACATCAGATGAAAAATTCATCTCGCCGGTTCCGAAACTGCCCAGTCCTGCTATGATATATTTTGTGCTTTCCGGAAGTAATTTGTCCGACAGTTCCTGAATTTTATTAATGATATTTTCAGAAAGAAATTTCCCGGTCTGAACTGAATTAATTTTCTCTGAAGTAAAGAGGGCTGAGAGTATATAAAGAAGTTTTTTCATCGAATAAAAGGAAAAACTATCAATTACCGGTTTATCATTCAGTCCTTTCGAAATAAAATGTTCTCTTAATTCGGCATCCTCCGCAAACAGATCAATTGTTTTCTGGCTCATTCCGCAAAGATTAAGGAAGAAACTGAAAAAACCTGTATCAGAAAATTCCCGGTACCATTGTGATGGGAATGAGATGTTTTTTATTACTCTTACAAAATTCTGAAGCACTTTGTCGGGTCTTAATGAGGTCTCCAGGTATTCTAATAAAACAGGTTCTATGTTCTGAAATGCTTCTATTGATTTTTTGTCGAACTGTCTCTGGCCCAGAATGCCTTTCCCTTCACGCAGGAATAGAAGGTCGCTTCCGGCTTTTTGCGGATTGGTGAACTTTAATTCGCTTAATAAAGTATCTCTTTTCAGCTCTACCCCCATGATCGAGTTGAAAATATTTTTTACCTCTGCCTGTTTAACTGAAAGATCACTCCTGAATTCATTGGCGGATTTGTATCCTAACCGATAAGTCAGTTTCTCAAGCAATTCCCCTGGACTCGGAATCAGATGTGTTTGTTTATCATTCATTAACTGCAGGAAATGTTCAACTTTCCGGAACAGGATATAAGCACTGTTAAATATTTCTGTTTCTTCGTTTCCTAATAAAATAAACTTATTCAAATACTTGATTGCTTCAAGTGTATTCCCCGTTCTTATCTCCTTAATCCTCCCCCCGTTCAACAACTGAAGCGCCTGAATAGAAAATTCTATATCCCTGATTCCACCGGGAGAGAGCTTTATGTTTTCATCATTACCGGAGTTTTTCTCGATATTGGATTTCAACTTTGCTATCTGTTCGGTTGGCGATACTGAAAATCCTAAAGGATAAATAAAGGGCTGCAGATATTTGATAAATTTATTGTAAAGTTCTTTACTCCCCCCGGCAAATCCAGCTTTCAGGAGCATTTGTCTTTCCCAATCTTCACCACGGCTTTCATAGTATAACATATAATCTGTTATCGTTCGGCAAAGAGGCGAATTCCTTCCGTCAGGTCTTAACCGGAAATCAACTCTGTAAATAAAACCATTGCTGGTAATTGAAACAGAATTTTCAATGAACAGGTAAACTGCCTCATTAATAATTTCAAAATATTCCTTTTTCTTCACCTTAGAGTTCCTGTTGAAGAATACAAGCAAGTCAACATCAGAACTATAATTCAGTTCTTGCCCCCCAAGTTTTCCCAAAGCAATTATGCAGTAATTATTAGAGGTCTTTTCGATATCATATTTAGCAAGGACTTCCTTATAACAAATTTCAAAAAGTGCTTCGATCAGTCCATTGGCAAGAATCGAAAGTTCTTTTGTAATCTCTTTTAAATCATTTAGCTTCAAAAGATCCTTCAGACCAATTCTTAGAATTTCCTTTCTTTTCAACCTGCGTAATGCATTCACTTTTGCTGGAAAAGAATTATACTGGGCTAGCGAATTACTGATCTCCTTTTTCCATGTTTCCGGATCGGATTTCCGGTTAAGGTTGGATTGATTAATGATCCAGTAAAAATATTCCGGATTTCTTACCAAAATATCTGTAAGATAATTACTGTTAACAGAAACTAATAATAAGATCTCAATGTAATAGGGATACCTGATGCATTCATTCATGAATGAGGTTTTGTCATACATTGCCGAAATAATCCGCAATAGATTTGATTCGGAGGAAAATGTAAAATAATGGAAGGGGATTTCCTTGTTGATTATTATAATAAAACTGTCTATAGAATCTGCCGGTAAATACCCGGCAGAGAACTCTGCAATTTTAGAAATAAAATCTTCTGATAGTGATGTTTGTTTAAAAGGCACTGTAATATTATTTTATAAGTCACAAATCTACTATTTATAGATATAAATAGCACTTATCCTTAAATTCTTAAATTGCATTTCAGAGGTTCAATATGTAATTTTAAAGTTCACTTACCAGGAGATAAGTACCGGAATGCTAGAATTATTAAAGAAAATATTCCCTGATAAACATTCTAAAGATACAAAATTACTTTGGCCGATTGTCGAAGAAATTAAAGAAGAATATGAGAAAATAAAAGATCTTACCGAAGATGAATTAAGGGCAAAAACAGCTGAATTCAAAGAGAAGATTAAAAATCATACTGCCGAACTGAACCAGAAATTGGAAGGACTGAAAGAAAAACTCCGCTCCGACGAAGATTTTGACCGCCAGTCTGTATATGATGAAGTCGATATTCTTGAAGAAGAATTAAACGACCAATATGAGGAAATTCTTGACGAATTACTCCCTGAAGCATTCGCTGTTGTTAAAGCTACCTGTCAGAAATTAGTCGGGAAAAGCTGGACAGTTGCCGGGAATAAAATTATATGGGATATGGTTCCTTATGATGTTCAGCTTATGGGAGGAGTAGTTCTCCATCAGGGCAAAATTGCTGAAATGGCTACCGGAGAAGGAAAAACTCTGGTTGCAACGCTTCCTATGTACCTTAATGCGCTCACCGGAAGAGGTGTCCATTTGGTTACTGTTAATGACTACCTGGCTCTCCGCGATAGCCAATGGATGGGTGAAATCTATAAGTTCCATGGCCTTACAATTGGCGTTATTCTGAATTCAATGAGCCCCGATGAGCGGGCAAAAGAATATGGCTGCGATATTACGTATGGTACAAACAATGAATTCGGATTTGACTACCTGCGTGATAATATGTCAATTGAAAAACAGTACCAGGTTCAGAGAAAATATAACTATGCGATCGTGGATGAAGTGGATTCTGTACTTATCGATGAAGCCAGAACTCCTCTTATTATTTCCGGACCCGTAGAAGTAGATGATCAGAAATTTGATGAGATGAAACCTAAGGTTGAACGGCTGGTTAGACTTCAGTCTGCCTTTGTGGCTAAAATTGTTCAGGATGCTGAAAACCTATTGAATAGTGAAGATAAAGGGAGTGTTACAGAAGCCGGTATTTTATTGTTCAGAGCTTACAGAGGTCTGCCAAAAAGCAATAAACTGTCAAAAGTGCTGAGCGAACCATCTTGCAAAAAACTCATGCAGGATACTGAGATGGAGTTCCTTAGGGAAAAAGCCAAGAATATGCACGTTATTGATGAGGAACTTTACTTCGTTATAGATGAGAAAAATAATACTCTGGATCTTACAGAAAAGGGAAGGGAAGAACTTGCACGCGGAAGCGGTATCGAAAAGGATTTCTTTATCCTTCCTGATCTCGGGACCGAGATTAGTATATTTGAAAATAATCCGGATCTTTCTGAACAGGATAAGATTAAAAAGAAAGATGCTTTGTATCAACATTATTCAGTGGCAAGTGAAAGAATCCATACTATTCATCAGTTACTTAAAGCATATACTTTGTTCGAAAAGGATGTGGAATATGTAATAACTGAAGAAGGCAAGATTGCTATTGTTGATGAATTCACAGGACGCGTTCTTCCTGGCAGAAGATATTCTGACGGACTCCACCAGGCTATTGAAGCTAAAGAGAGTGTAAAAGTTGAAAAGGATACCCAAACACTCGCTACCATTACTCTTCAGAACTATTTCAGAATGTATAATAAACTGGCTGGAATGACCGGTACTGCCGAAACTGAAGAGGGAGAATTCTTTGAGATTTATAAACTTGAAGTCGTGGTTGTCCCTACTAATAAACCATGTGTTAGAGATGATGACGATGATGCTGTATTCAAGACAAGAAGGGAAAAATTCAATGCTGTGCTGGATAAAATTGAGGAACTGAAAAAAGAAGGTCGCCCGGTTCTTGTCGGTACTACTTCTGTTGAAGTTTCCGAAACTATATCCAGGATGCTAAAAAGAAAAGGAATAGGGCATAATGTCCTTAATGCTAAACAGCATCAGCGTGAGGCTGAAATTGTTCAGCATGCAGGAGAGATTAGCGCAGTAACTATCGCAACAAACATGGCCGGCCGTGGTACTGATATTAAACTAGGTGCCGGTGTCGTTGTCAGAGGCGGTCTTTTTATCCTTGGTACTGAAAGACATGAATCAAGACGAATCGACAGACAGTTAAGAGGTCGTTCCGGTAGACAAGGTGACCCCGGTACTACCAAATTCTTCCTTTCTCTTGAAGATGATCTTATGCGCCTTTTCGGTAGTGACAGAATAGCTTCTGTTATGGAGAGAATGGGTATTAAGGAAGGCGAAGTTATTCAGCACCCGCTGATTACTAAATCTGTTGAGCGTGCTCAAAAGAAGGTCGAAGAAAACAACTTCTCGATTAGAAAAAGACTTCTTGAATATGATGATACTATGAACTCGCAGCGTGAAGTTATTTACTCCAGAAGACAGCGTGCCCTTGAAGGCGATCGTCTTAAAGGGGAAATATTCGGCATGCTTGAAGAGTTTATTAATGATCTTGTTGACAAATATTTCGAGGATGTGCAGATAAGTGAAATAAAAGAGGAATTGCTCAGAATCCTGCTGGTAGATATTTCTCTGCAGCCCGAAGAGTTTGAATCACTTGGAAAAGAACGACTTGTAGAAAAGATTATAAATGCCGCAAAAGATTTCTACAATAAAAAAGAATCAATGATAACCAGCGAACTTATGGCTCGCCTTGAAAGATATGCCGTGCTTAGTGTAATTGATCATAAATGGAAAGAACATCTGCGTGAAATGGATGATCTGAAAGAAGGTATCGGACTCCGTGCCTATGGTCAGAAAGATCCTCTTGTTGAATATAAGGCGGAAGCTTTCAAATTATTTGTTACTTTGCTCGAAGAAATCAGGAATGATGTCGTCTCTTTTGCATTCAAATTCTTCCCACAGGCTCCTGAAGAAGTGCAAAACCAGAGAAGACAACCTGCCCGAAGAATGGTTACTACTAAACAGGAAACAACTAATATCGGACTCTCTGGCAGCAGACAGGATGACGGCGGACAGCAGCAGCAGGCAGGTAAATTGCAGCCGGTACAGGTTGACGAAAAGGTTGGAAGAAATGATCCCTGTCCTTGCGGCAGTGGTAAAAAGTATAAAAATTGTCATGGGAAATAAATGAAAAAGATTGAAGCAATTATCCGTCCCTTCAAATTAGATGAAGTCAAAGAAGCCCTTGTCGAAGAAGGAATCCGTGGATTAACTATTTCCGAAGTCCGCGGATACGGCAGACAGAAAGGACATACCGAAACTTACAGGGGGAGTGAATACAGGATCGAGTTTATTCCAAAGATCAAAATAGAAATAGTCGTTGAAGATAATAAAACCGAAAAAGTGGTAGAAGCTATATTGAAAACTGCTAAAACCGGTCAGGTAGGCGATGGGAAAATATTTATTTATGATGTGAAGGATGTAATCAGAATCAGAACCGAGGAATCTGGTAAAGAAGCGTTGTAGAATTTTTCCCTTTTAGTTTTGGAAAATCTTTTATAGCTTATTAATTAAATTATTAAACGGGTATTCCTTGAAGAAAATATTTATCCTTCTGCTTCCGGTTTTACTCCTTTGCGGCTGCGGCCTGTGGGATGACTTCACAACTTACTTCAATCTGTACTATGATACGGCAGATATCTTTAGCCAGACGGAAAAACTTATCAAAGAACAGAAAAAAGATGTCTTCTCTAACGAAGATATTCCTTTGCCTGGCAGCGCAGGTCAGGTTCTGAACAAGGTGATCGAGAAATCATCCAAAATCCTGCAGTTCCATCCTAAATCGGGTTATACTGAAAATGCTTTAATGATGCTTGGCAAATCTTTCTATTATGAAAAAGATTATTTGAAAGCACTTCGCGAGTTTCAGGAACTTATAAAATCAAAACCCAATAGCGGATTTATCCTTGAAGCAAATCTATGGATTGGTAAATCTCAGATGCGGCTAAAACAGTACGATGAAGCCCTCAAAACTCTGGGTAATGTTAAAAACATCGCAGTGGATAAAGGGGAAAGCGATTTTTTTGAAGAAGCCTATATTGAACAGATAAAATACAGAATAGTTACAGATGATTTGGATCAAGCTGTTTCTCTGATAATCGAATTCCTTAAAGTGTCTGATAACAGTGTCTTAAATGCCCGGGTTTCTTATGAACTGGGTAAACTCTATTCTAAACGAAATGATTATCTGAATGCTATCACTGCTTATCAGAATGTATCTAAATATTCACCTGACTATGACGTAACACTCGATGCTAAGGTCGATCTTGCAAAAGCTTACAGGAAAAGCGGAGATCCTCAATATGGACTAGATCTGATGAGGGATATGCGGAAGGAAGCAAAATATTCGGATGTCTTTCACAGAATTGATCTTGAAATAGGATTATGCCAGATTGACCTTAATTTATTAGATGACGGCATTCAGACTCTTGTGAAAATTGATACCGCTTATGCCAGTACTTCAAGTGCCTGCAATGCAAGATTCGAACTCGGAAAAATATATGAGACCAGAATTCCTGATTACGACAGTGCATATAAATATTATACTAAAGCTTCATCTACCAGCGGTGCCGATCCTATTATTCTTCAGGCTGCAACGGATCTTACTCAGAGATTTAAGAAATATCAATATATCAGGTCGCTTGTTATTGATGATCAAACTCAGATAAAATATATTGAAAAGCCTGATGAGTTTATTAAGGATTCCACTGCTAATGCAGATTCCATTAAACATCAGGAAGAATTGCTGAAAGAGAGCAAAGCTTTAAATCAAAGTGATCAGAATACAGGCAGATACAATCCCGGGAATAATTATTCTCCGGCTTTAAATCAGACAGTTTATAGAAAACCTCTCATCCGGCCGACTCTCTCTGTTGATACGTTAAAAGCGAGCCTTGTTAAGAATGAGCTTGACCTGGGAAATCTTTTCTTTACAGTATTAAATCGTCCTGATTCAGCTTCATGGTTTTATAATGATATATTGACAAATTATCCCGGCTCCAGATATGAAGCGGATGTGCTTTATGCGTTAGGAAGTTATAACGAAACTGTGAATAATTTGTCTGCCGCTGATAGTATTTATAATATTATATACGACAAGTATAAAAACCGGAAAATAGTAAACGCTGCCGCTACAAAATTAAATAAACCGCTGATCGATGTTGAATACGATCCGGCTAAACAATTTTATGCTGAGGCGGAATCTGATATGCTTAAAAAGGATTTTAAAGTCTCTTTGAACAAAATGCTAAAGATATCTGATACTTATCCCAAATCCCAGATTGCTCCAAAAGCTTTATATGCAGCAGGCTGGATATTAGAAAATGATCTTAAATTAAACGATTCTGCTGCTGTGGTTTATGATACTCTTCAGGCAAGGTATCCTAAATCAGTTTATGCCCTCAAAATCAGACCCAAGCTTTTTGCTTATCAAGATGAAATTAAAAGAATAAAAACTGTTATCGCTGATTCAATCAAGAAAATTGATCTCGATAAGATAAATAAAAGGAAAGCTGATTCCCTGGCAACAGTTAAAAACCTGAAAGCAGATTCTTTGGGTAATATAAAAACCACAAAAATTGATTCTTTGAGTAAGATAAAAAACCCAAAAGCAGATACGCTTAATAACATTAAAAATCAGAATAATGGTTTACAAGTTACTCCTACGCCTAAAAAGACTGTAGATAACCGTATAGATGAAAATGACGGGAAATTGATGGATAGCTTAAAAACTAACCCTCCCAAACCTCCTGATTCTCTGAAGGTAAACCAGTATGTTCCGCCGGATTCATTGAATAAAGTAAATCCTAAGAAACCATAATAAATGAATGAGCTAGGCGATTTCCTCGATAAAGTTCTGCCCCGTATTAAAAGAAGGAAATTCCGATACTTCATTCTTTATTTAATGTTTATATTTTATTTTGGTATTCCCTCGTTGCAGATTCCCGCACTTGAATATAATACATTCAGAGTTACATCGGTTATGGAACAAAGATCTCTGGAGAATCATCTTTTGTTTTATCCCAAACAATCCTGGTGCAGCATATATGATGTTAATCCTAATATTCTAAAAGCAATTATATGTATGGAGGATGGGAAGTTTTTTACTCATAAAGGGATTGACTGGGAGGAACTGAACAAATCACTCGCTAAAAATAAACGCCGGGGGAGGGCCGTAAGAGGCGGCAGTACCATGACCATGCAGCTTGCTAAAAACCTCTATCTTTCAACAGAAAAAAGCATACTGCGGAAAGGAAAAGAATTCTGGATTACACTCAGAATGGAAAAAGAACTTACCAAAAAAGGAATCCTCAGGAATTATATAAATGCAGTTGAATGGGGCGATGGTATTTTCGGCATTAAAGAAGCATCGGAAACTTATTTCGGTAAAAACCCCGCGGATCTTACTGTAAACCAGTGCGCACGACTGGCTGCCGTTATTCCTTCACCTTTGATCCATGAACCGGATATAAATTCATCCTATGTAAGCAGAAGATCGTCTATTATCCTTGGCCGGCTTAATGATATTGTCCTCTTTCCGGATAATGAATAATGAAAAGGAGAGAATTACTCGAGCTCATTGAAGGGGGCGAGAATCTCCGGTGCGAGTTCAAAAGAAAGTTCTCAACTTCTGAAAAGATAGCACGCGAAATGATTGCCTTTGCAAATACAAAGGGGGGAGTTTTGCTTATTGGTGTTGATGATGATAAAGTGATTGTGGGCGTGGAAAGCGAAAAGTCTGAAGCAGAACTGATAAAAGATGTCGGACTGAATTATTGTGTCCCCCCTGTGGAATATAAAATAGAATACATGGATGTAAACGGAAAAGAAGTAGTCATTATTGAAATCCCTGAATCAAAAATGAAACCCCACCGTCTTCAGGATTACAAAAATGAATTTGACATCAATAATGCGGTTGTTTGTATCAGGGTGAATGATAAAAGCGTTATGGCAAGCAAAGAGATGGTAAGAATATTCAGGGCAGAGACAAATGAGCTTAAGCTTAAGAAATATACGATTGGTCCGGTTGAAAAAAGCGTATTTGATTTTCTAGCGGATAATGAGCGGATATCAGTAAAAGAACTTAGCAAACTTGTTAACATTTCAGAACGCAGGGCATCCAGAACCTTAGTCAAAATGGTAAGAGCCAACCTGTTTTTAATCCACACCAAAGATAACGGGGAAGAATACTTCACTGCCATCTAAAATTCCGGTTGTCATTCCCGCGAAGGCAGGAATCCATCCTTTGTTTTTCAGAGATAATAAAGATACCACAACTTCATCTACCTGTATGGCTTACTTTGTGCACTTTTTGATAAATCGCTTAAAATTATGTTGTATTTCCATTTGACAAATCCACGTTTATTTGATAATTTCTAAGATTAAATAAATTTAATAGGGTGAGGATAATTTTGACTAATAACTATACATACTTGGAGAAATAAATGGAACTTTCGTTAATTTTCGGGATCAGCATAATTGGACTCCTGTTTGCAGTGTACCTGATAAGGGATGTGCTAAAACGTGATCAGGGAACCCCCAAAATGCAGGAAATATCGAATGCTATCAAGCAGGGAGCTGAAGCATTCCTTAGAAGACAGAACAGAACAATTCTTTATCTTGCCCTCTGTCTGGCTGCTATTATTTACATTATTTATGCATTTTTCAGGACACCAACAATAAATGACCCCGCTTCTGCTTCACAGATAGCTTTATGGACAACAATTTCATTTATTCTGGGAGCTCTATGTTCAGTTGCTGCTGGTTATATGGGTATGTGGGTTGCAATCCGTTCCAATATCAGAACTGCTTCCGCGGCCACGAAAGGAATGAATGGTGCTTTACAGACTGCTTTAAGGGGTGGAGCCGTTTCAGGTTTCTTTGTTGTCGCAATGAGTTTACTCGGAGTTGCCGGTTTATTTACACTTGTGGATTATTTTAAAGTAGTAACTGATGTTTCCAAAATTCCTCTTCTTATAGTAGGGTACGGATTTGGAGCGAGCTTTGTTGCATTATTCGCGCAGCTTGGCGGAGGTATTTATACCAAAGCCGCTGATGTCGGCGCCGATCTGGTTGGTAAAGTTGAAGCCGGAATTCCTGAAGATGATCCAAGGAATCCTGCCGTAATTGCTGATCTCGTTGGTGATAACGTAGGCGACTGCGCCGGCCGTGGAGCCGACCTTTTTGAATCAACAGCCGCTGAGAATATCGGAGCAATGATACTTGCAGCCGCACTTTTCCGTGAAAATGCTGTTTTATTCCAGCAGAATAATATGACATTAATTGGTGTTTTGTTATTCCCATTAATTGCGCGTGCATTTGGAATACTCGCTTCTATCGTAGGAGTTATGATTGTCAGAACGAATGACAAGGAAGACCCTATGATGGCATTAAACCGCGGGTTCTATGTTACAGCAGCACTTGCAATGGTTGGATTCTTTATAGCTTCCAAATGGCTGCTTGGTGCATTTTTCCTTAATTTCTTTTTCTGCGGAGTAGTAGGAATACTTATCTCACTGGCTTTTGTGTTTCTTACACAATATTATACAGAATACAGATACAGACCGGTACAGTCAATTGCGGAAGCATCATTAACCGGCCCTGCAACAAACATCATTGCCGGAGTCGCGGTTGGTATGGAATCAACCGGATTCCCCGTATTAGTAATCGGTGCCGGAATCGTTGGTTCTTATTTTCTTGGACAATCTTCAGGGCTTGCGGCCGGTGGATTATTCGGAACAGCAGTTGCGACTATGGGAATGCTTGGATCAGCAGCATACATTTTAGCAATGGATACATTTGGTCCAATTACAGATAACGCCGGCGGAATTATAGAAATGAGCGAACAGCCGGAAGAAGTAAGAGTAAAAACCGACCGTTTGGATGCAGTTGGTAACACAACAAAGGCATTAACTAAAGGATACGCAGTCGGATCAGCCGCACTTGCAGCATTCCTTTTATTCGGCGCTTATCTGGATGAAGTAAAGAACTACATGCCAAGCTTTGACGGTAAGATAAATCTGAACAAACCTGAAGTGTTTGTCGGTGCAATTTGCGGAGGCATGCTTGTATACGTATTCTCATCCCTCGCCATTAAAGCAGTAGGTAAAGCAGCGTATACAATCATTAATAACGTACGCGAACAATTCAAAAACAATCCTGGTATAATGCTTGGAACATCAAAACCGGATTACGGTCAGTGCGTTGATATTGCAACCAAAGCCGCATTACGTAAAATGATTGTTCCGGGACTTCTTGTAGTCGGAATGACAGTAGGAGTAGGACTTGTATTCAAATGGATATACATACTTGGCGGTGGAATCTTAAATCCAACCGGCGCTACCGGCGCTGAAGTTGTTGGCGGATATTTAATGGTAGGAACAATAACCGGAATCCTCATGGCGTTATTCCTTAATAACGGCGGAGGTGCATGGGACAATGCGAAGAAGTTTATTGAGATGGGTAATTTTGGCGGAAAGAAAAGCGATCCTCATAAAGCCGCGGTAGTTGGTGACACCGTAGGTGATCCATTCAAAGACACAGCAGGACCATCACTTCACGTGCTTATTAAACTATTAAGCACACTGACATTAGTCCTTGCCCCATTGTTCGTTTAATAAAAAATGATTGTCATCCCCGCGAAAGCGGGGATCCCCTACATTGTTTGTCATCCCCGCTCATGCGGGGATTTCTTTATCTTGTTATTTTTATCATTCCCGTCCCGATGTATCGGGAGGAATCCATTCTTATTTTCCTTTAACAAAGGGGAATAGGGGGTTGTTTTTCTATTCCTCCACCACTCCATCTTATTACTTCATCAAAATAAACTTACGTGAGGCGGTATAATTCCCGGACTCAAGGTGGTACATATAAATCCCGCTGGCAAGACCGGCACCGTTAAACTGAACCGAATAGCTTCCCGCAGGTTTATTCTCATTTACAATAGTTGCCACCTTACTTCCCGTAATATCATAAACAGAAAGCTTAACATCGCCTGATTTAGGAATGGAATAGTTTATTACAGTTGATGGATTGAACGGGTTTGGATAATTCTGCTCAAGCGTAAAACTGCTAACGTTTATTAACGGATTCTCATTTTTCACCGATACAACAGATCTGTATGTAACCAGTAGAGACATGTATGTCTGGTTAACCGGTATATCCCTCATTTCCTGAACAATTCCTATTCCTTTTGCATACCATGCATAATCGCGCAAAGTAATATTTCCGGAGCTGTCAAGATTCATAGAACAGACTTCGATGCAGTTTGAAAAAGAACCCGCGGGTGTGGTTACTGATTGAGTGACACTGATAACTGAATCCTTCATTAAAATTGATCCCATATATCTGCTGTATCCGGGAATTAAATATTCATTAGGGAACCAGGGGAAAGCAGGATATATTTTTAAGGCGGAATCTAAATCACTTGAATTGCCTGAAACGATCATAGCGCCGGCCAGAATATTGCCAACTGAATCCTTCCGGACCCATACAACCTGATAAGGCATAGTATCCAGCTGATTGTTGTCCATTATTTCCACTGACATACTTCTTAGATAATTATACCCGTAAATAAAATCAGTTCTGTCAAAATAATGTCTTGTAGTACGGGCTCCCCAACCGGAATATTGAGGAATATCCACAGTGTGTAAGTTTAAATAATTCCCTACGTTAACTGGCAGGAAATAATCAGAAGCTGTTTGGGAATAGACACTGCTGTTTAGGGATAACAGAGCTAAGATTGAGATTGCAATAAAATAATGTTTCAAAATTAATCTCCTTAAATTGAAATAACTGTAAATAGGAGCTGAAAATATGATCTAAACTTAGAAATTATTAATTACAGTTTCAACTCATTATGTTTTCTCCGTTATCATTACCTTCCGCTGCGAACAGATTGGCGTGATAGACTTAAAAGTTATATCCCATTCCTAGGTTTAGCTGCACGGTAAAGAAGCTCTGGTAATAATTGCCCAGATTCCTGCCGCGTGCATCAAACCGGAATGAATGCAGATATCTGAATTTAAGTCCTGAATATAAAAAGAAATGATTCTTTGCTTCACTTAAAGGGAGAGCATAATTCACAGCGCCATTTATACCTATGCAGTAAGAAACGAGTTTGTCATCCATGTCAATCGTATTGCCGATAGTCTGTAAAGATGAGGTATAATCCAATGTTCTATAATAGACAGCGAAAGAAGGACCGAAGTAATAATTAAAATTATCAGATAATTTAAATAACAGAGAGACATCATAGTTATGACTTGTGAGAAAATAATTAGTATATATTTTATTTTTACTTAAAGGGGAGTTGGTTTGGAAAGGATAAAATTCGAACATCCCGAATTTCCGGTAATAATTATAATTATATTCCAGATGTAAATTAAGAGTAAGTATATTATCCTTTTCAAACGCGGCGCTGAATCCCGGGTATGAACCGATTTTGTTTATATCGGTAATATGTAATGAATTTTCGGAATTATTCAGGTAATATCCGGGATTATATGTAAGCAGAAATCTATTTTGCCCGTAAATGTTTAGAAAGGTAACAAAAAGTATCAGGAATAATTTGTATTTCATTTTGTTATTAAAATCCTTGACATTGCTTTACTATAAAAAACACCATCCATGCCTTTACACTCAACAGTAAAGAAGTAAATGCCTGCAGGTAGATCTGAAGAATCTATATAAGTCATAAACGTTGCCGCCCACATGTCCTCCTTAAAGGGAGTTTTAACAACGATATTATAACTATTAGCTATAGTAATAGTAACATGAGACGGTTGAGCAACAGTAAATAGGATTGATACCTGAGAGGGCGTAGTCGGCTCAACGACCGAAGATCTGCAGCCGGAGGTTAAAAGGGCAAGTAGCATAAGGAGAACAAAATGGTATTTCATTTTTCTATTCCTTTAATGCTTAAATGTATATAATATAATTAGTTTATACAAACAGTATATAGACTTAAATGTAATACTAATAGAAGGGAAGGAATAGAAAATTGGATTCCCGCCTCCACGCCAAAGGCGGCAGGTCGCGGGAATGACATAGAGGCGTTTCCATCAATCCATTTCTACTTATTCCTTTTGCCTTTTTACTTTTCTCCCCCCATCACTCCACTATTCCAACACTCCAACATTCCATCAATCCAATACTCCACCACACCATTCTTAAAAATGCACCGCCATAAGCATTTGCACACGTACAATTACACCGGCTTTACGCCCCGGGTGGAAGCGGGTTCTGCGGATTGCGTTAAGCGCTGCCTGATCCGCTTCGCCGCCGATACCCTTAGACAGAAGCGCTTTCCTTACAACCCCGTTCTCATCAATAAAAGCCAGAATATAAACCGTTCCTTTAACGCCTGAACTTTTAACAGAAGGATTTATCTTCTCATTTATCCCCTCCATACCGTCGACCGGTTCCGGCATCTGTTCAACAGCCACGTAATAAGTCTCATCGATTGGTTTAGGCACAACCTTCGGAACTGGAACCGGAACACCTGCACCCTTTCCCGGACCAGTACCGTTTCCGCTTCCGGTACCGGTTCCTGTGCCGGTACCCGAACCCTTCAGACCTGAATTATTCAATATCCCTTCCTTTTCAGGCGTCTTTGGTTTATCGGGTACATTGGATTTAGCAGAGGATTTCTTTTCATTAACGGGGATTTTCTCTTCAACAGTTTGTGGAGTAACGCCCGGTTCGCCCCCGTTTCCTCCCCCCGGAGTATTCCCCAAACCTATTTCAATCAACTGCGAATCCTGATGGTAGCCTCCCCGATAAAAATTAAACAGGAAAATGAACAGTATTACATGGATTATAACCGATAACCCTGTTGAGAAATATTTTGAGTTTCTGAACATTACTTTTTAATTGTGCCTATCAGGAGTTTCGTTGCACCTGATTTCTTCACGATATCCAGCACGTGAATAAACGTACCGGTAGTAATCCGGTTATCGCCGTTAATAATCACTTCGGTATTATTTTTAACTGCCAGTTCCGTTCTCACTACAGATTCAAGCTGGTCCTCCGGTACCGGTTTATTATTCACAAAAATCTCATTCTTTTCATTTATGGCAACCTCAACATTCTTCTTCACCACGCTTTCGGCAGTATCCGCGACCGGCAGTTTAATCTTAAGCGCCCCGGTAACAAGAATCGGGCTTGCAATCATAAAGATAATCAGCAGAACAAGCACCACATCCGTGAAGGGAGTAATATTTATTTCCGAGAACTCCTTAGAATCAACCTGGAATCTTCTCATTTCTGCACCGTAGATTTTTGACTGCACACCATTATCACAGTTTCCTGCAGAGTCTCTTCAATCAGGGGGAGGTTCAGTTTAATTTGTTTGATGAAATAATTATAGAACATAACGCAGGGGATAGCCACCAAGATGCCGGCAGCGGTTGAAACAAGCGCCTCAGCAATGCCTGACATTACATTTGTATAACTGGCGGCCTCATTAACAGAAAGAGCGCTGAAAGCCCTTATAATTCCAATTACCGTTCCGAACAAACCGATAAAAGGGGACACTGCGCCGAGCGAAGCCAGACCGTGCAGACCCTTCTCTAACTTTGCAACCTCCTTATCAAGACGCGTATACGCGCCCTGAAGCAGATCATTCTTTTCGTAATCCGAGTGCTGGAAGATATACTTATAAACGGGCATCAGCGGGCTTTTAATGGTAAACCAGAGCCACTTAATATTTTCAGCGTCAGCGGCAGCCATACCCTTATCAATGCCGTCGTCCTTAAGACTCTGTCTAACGCGCAGGGCAAAGCCATTTATATATTTTTCTTTAATACCCTGGAACGTAATAAACTTTTCAATTACAATTTTAAGCGCATAGACCGAACAGAAAGCGAGCACGATAATAGTAAAGCTCCCTTTCATCAGATCGAGATAAGATCCATAATTCATTATAATCCTCAGAGATAATTATTAAAATTTAATACAAACAAAAACAGCACAGATTTTACACTCCACTTCCTGACAAAGTCGGGCAGGCTGTTCCTTTCAGAATGACAGTATTTGAAATGGAGTAATGGATTGATGGATAAATGGAAAGGGAACACGACTGACGGGAGGGTGCTGCAGAATAAAAACATTTGTCATTCCGAATCCCCGTTTCCAACACTCCATCACTCCAATATTCCATAATTCCAACACTCCATACTCCTTACTTCTTACTCCTTACTTTAAAAAACTCCACCACCATTGGCAGCACCGAAATCAAAATAATCGCAATAGTAACCACGGAGAAATTATTCCTTACGAACGGGATATTACCGAAGAAGAATCCCCCGTAAATAAAAAAGGCAACCCACAGAACCCCGCCGGCAATATTAAACAAGCTAAAGCGGGTAAACGTCATACTCCCGACGCCTGCGACAAACGGGGCGATAGTTCTAATAATAGGGACGAACTTTGTAATAACCACGGTAAGTCCGCCGTGTTTCTCATAAAAAGCATGCGTCCTGGTAAGATATTCTTTTTTCAGAATTCGTGAATCCTCAGAGAAGATCCTTTCTCCTATAAAATGACCGATAAAATAATTAGCGCTGTTCCCCAGAATAGCCGCAAGAGCCAGCAGAAGGAACAGGTAATGGACATTTAACACGCTGTTTGGG
>Ga0182027_10003744_pt1 | contig 23855 bp, 19 predicted proteins | sample 712E1DmetaG_FD_121300 | JGI IMG/M metagenome (GOLD analysis project Ga0182027, IMG submission 121300) | Permafrost microbial communities from Stordalen Mire, Sweden - 712E1D metaG (Illumina Assembly) | ecosystem: Environmental > Terrestrial > Soil > Wetlands > Permafrost | place: Sweden... | reverse complement strand
GCGCCGTGCGGAGCTTCAAGCCCGAATGCCGCGTAGGCCGAGTGCGCCAACGAGGTGAGGCCGGAGAGCGACTGGGGCGGGACGAATTCCGCTTCGCCGCGAAGTTGCATCGACCCGACGACCGTGGTCAGGTTCACGTTGCCGCAACGCTCGCCGGTTCCGATCAGGGTGCCCTGTACGTGGCGGGAGCCCGCAAGAATCGCCGCGCGCGTGTTGGCTTCACCCAGACCGCGATCGGTATGACCATGAAAGCCGAAGTGCGCGGTAGGAAAGTCGCGAATGAAACCGGCGATCACTCGCGAAACTTCTTCCGGGCTTGCGCCGCCAGCGGTGTCGCACACAACGATGCGGCTGACCTTCTGACGCACGCACTGCTCCGTCAACTGGCGGAAGTAGTCGAGGCTGCGCTTGCTGAATTCGGGATCGCAGGGGGCGCCGTTTTCGCGGCGGCCGCAACTCGCGTCCATGGCGTGCTCGAAATCGACGAGAACTTCAAGCCCGTGCGACTGCAGGCAGTCGATGGTCTCCCGCGTCATAAGCAAATTTTCGTCGGGCGTCGTCTCCAACGACCGCTCCACATCGAGCAGGCGCGACTTGACGACCACCACTGCGGTGGGAATGCGGCGCTTGTGGCCGAGGATGAATTTCACATCGGGCCATTCTTCCACCTTGGCGCCGCGGCCGCGCGTGCGGCCGAAGAGCGCCAGCCGCATTGCTCCGGTGTCGACGGAGTCGAGCGCGCTGGTGAGATCGGAGACAAATTGGTTGGCGCCGGCGAAGCCGATTTCCGCGTAGCGCACGCCGAAGGTTGCCATGCGCTGCAGCAGGAGAACGGCGTTGGGCACAGAGATCTCGAGGTCCGGCTGCTGCAGGCCGTCGCGCAGGCTGGTGTCGAAGAGCTCGACTTGTGGAGGCGCGCTTTGTGTCATTGAGTCCTGCAATGGCTACAAGTCCCGAACAGGAGCGAGCGAATGTGCGGGACAAATCTCATGGTTCATGATATCCCGGAGACCCGCGCAAACAGGGCAAGGGCCTTTTCCGCTATCGACGAAATGATGCGTTTTGTCGAGGGATTGTCACGCGGCCACCACTTTGTGAGGTATCGGAAGCATTCACGACAGAGTAATTAACGGGTTTGCGGCGATCCGGGCGTTGCCCAATCAGCGACCTTTTGTGTGGGATCGTCGCGGCACAGTAATGGCTCCCTACATCAAGTTAGAATCAAGCTTGCCGCTGTGAATCTGCAACCGAATCAAGAATCATGAAGCCGGTCAACCACCTGAACGCACTTCAATTCAGCTATGATTTCGTCCATGACCAAAACAGCTTTCGTTCTGTTTCTGGCTATTACATCGCGAGTTGGTGCTCAGAGTGTGAGACAGAGTGTGATTCAGGGGCCTGAGTGCATCGGCGTCCTTCACGGAGTGGTCTACGAACTCTCTGGTCAACGCGCAATCGGTGCGATGGTCATCGCGTGGCCACTCGGCGTGGACCTTGGCGCCGTCCTCCCAGATGCGACATCCGATCAGAACGGGGAATACCGCTTTGAGCATGTCTGCCATGGTAAGTACACTGTCACTCCCGATGATGCGAAGGCGGGATACCCAAGCACCTTTCCGGACGGGTATGAATTCCTGTATGGAGCCCGGATCACAGTGGTCAGGCTTAACGCGTTTCGTCGACGGGCGGAGATCGCGGTCTATTTGCCTCCAAAGCCCGGGCGGTTGCTGCTACACGTTGTCAACTCGGAAACGAAGTCGGAGATTCTGAAATTCGTGTTGAGACTAAGGGTAAGGGGACAACGCCGGCACCCAGAGGAATCCATGGAATTCAGCGGGATCGTAAAGAATAGTGAAATGCCTATCCCATCTGGCAAAGATGTCACTGTTTCTGTGAATGCACAGGGATACAAGGGAGTTTCAAGATCAATCCTCGTCCCATCTGGAACTCAAACAACTCTCAACCTGGAAGTTGAGCCACTGAAATAGCCGCGCCCTGAATCACGAAGGCTACGCAGTGACGCACTCGTATTCGGTAGGTATTGCCCGTATTACCGGCTTCCCGGGCAGAACTCGAAACGGCGGGTTCAGGACGGTTAAGGCCAGCCTCCGGCTTTTGGCTTCCGGCTGGCCTCCCTGTCGTCCCTCGGATTGCGCTTCCTCTCCTGCGAAAATTCAACGCAATCGCATTTTTCCGCTTGCTTTAGAAGTGGTGAGAGATGCTCGCGATCACCGTGTAGTCAGAAAAGAATGCGTCACCGTTGGTGATGTTGTACTGAATCTCAGGCACGCTTGGCGGCCTGTCCCGGTAAAGCGCCCAGGGCCCGTTCACCGAGAGCGTGTCTCTCTTGTAGTTGAACATCACGCCTGGATCGAACGAGAAGATGAAACCGGGACGGCGGAAACCGTCGCTGCCTCCAAAGACGTCGTGCACCGGAACGCCTTCACCGCGCACACCGGCGCTGATCGACAGCCTTTTCACCTTCGGAACCCGCTGCACAATCCCTCCGCGATAGAGGTACTGGTCCGTCGCCGACATCACGCCTTGCCCGGGCTGCGATCGAAACGTCGTCACGCCGTTCGTATCCGCCGGGCTGAACAGGTAGTTCCCCTGTGCGTACGAAGTTGCCGTATGCCATAGCGTCTTATATGCCTGCGTTCCGACGCTGAAGCCCCATGTACCGTCTCCGGGCTGCATGGATTGATCGGCGGTGGCAATCACAGTTTGCCCCTTCAAGATCGCGGCTCCAGTAGCATCGTCCTTTCCGGTGGGAATCTTGAGTTGCATGTTCACGGCAATATTGCCGCCGTTTTCAGTGGGCGGCCGGAATAGCCATGACTGCACACCAACTGTGATGTCGCCGACACCGCTTACGTAGAAGATTCCCGTCGGCGGATAAATCTGGTTGCGTGTTCCGTTGTACACCGGCACGTCCGCAATGATGCTCCAGCGATGCGACAACTGGTACTGCGCGAAGACATCGAAGATATTCTGGTGGTTTCGCACTGCGTTGGGCCTGGGAATTTCATTGCTGCCCTGGAAGTACTTATTCGAGTTGAATACCCGGTAGCCGATATCGACGGTAAGGTTATGGATCCAGTTATGGCTGCCGCTTGGCGAAACCTCTCCACCTGAGCCGGCGATCAGCTCGTCGAAAGACCGCTGATTGCTGTGTGCGGCGACGCACCCCTGGGCGAAAGCCCATTGGCCGCTCATTGCGATGAGGGCAAGGGCAAGGGGCAAGACCTTGCTGTTGAAGAAAGACATGGTTGACCTCCTGAAATGCACTCCCAGATTCAAGCCCGGGGAAGCGGGCTTTGCATCACGAAACCGTTCAATGAGTCACGACAATACGCGACTGCAGAATGATTGTCCTCAACCTTTGGGTGGGGGTTTCGCTCGAACTCTCGTTTTGAATTCAGAGTCGGGTTGTGCGGGTCTGGAGACTTACACGATGGCCGACGTCACTTTTCGGAACTACGCACACACAGCGCGCGCATGAATGAGGAAGAATACGGCCACCCGCTCGGCTCGTCGTTGGGCTTCCCTTCATTGAAATCGAAATAATATTGATGCCCACTCTGCGGATGCCGTCGATTGTCCATTGGGTAAAGGGTGGTCCAGTGATAGCCGGTCAGAAACAAATTACCCTTCACGTGCCAGGTGGAAGGGCTCTCCTTCCCCGGTCCCGCTAATCCGGGAGCATTGGCTGTCTTATCGTAGATGCCTTGCAACTCAACCATATTTGCGAGCTTCCAATCTGAGAATCCGGCCAGCCGCAGATTGCGGCAGTAATTCACAGCCCCTCGGAAGCTCACATCTTTGCAGTTGTCCCTAGCTGTCCACATGAGTCCGGTGGAGGGATCGACCCAATAGCCACGCGCCTGAGTATCCTGGCCGTTCGGGTCATTCGACGGCGATTGCGCTGCGGCATTTACGGTGACGATGGAGAGAAGTATCAGAACGATCTTTGCTTGCCACTTCATGATGTACTTTCCAAATACCGCGTTGATGAGGCGCAAAACACGGAAAGTCAGCTAATTCCCTGCTCTTCTCAAACCGCTTGCGCAGGAGACGGCTCGGGCGAAGGCGGTGCGAGGAAGCCGTTTTCCTGGTCCTTGTACTGCAACTGGTAGAGCTTCCAGTAAAGACCGCGGTGCGCTAGCAACTCCTGGTGGGACCCCATCTCGCGCAACTGGCCTTTGTGCATGACGAGAATGGTTTCTGCGCGCTGAACCGTGGAGAGACGGTGCGCGATGAGCACGCTGGTGCGGCCCTCAACCATGCGCTCAAGCGCGCCGCGGATGCGCAACTCGGTGTCGGTATCGACGCTCGACGTCGCTTCGTCGAGGATGAGGATGTGCGGATTGTAGGCCAAGGCGCGGGCGAAGTTGATGAGCTGCTTTTGGCCCGTCGAGAGCGAGTTGCCGCGCTCGCGGACGGGCTCATCGAATCCGTTCGGCAGGGTTTCGATGAAATCGAGGACGTTGACGTCGCGCGCCGCACGGCGCATCACATCGCCGGTGATCTGCTCGTTGCCGAGGCGAATGTTTTCGGCAATGGTGCCAGAGAAGAGGAACGGATCCTGCAGGACGACGGCGAAGTGGCGGCGCAATTCGGTGAGATCGTGGTCGCGCAGGTCAACTCCGTCCAATAAAATGCGTCCCGCCGTGACCTCATAGAAGCGCATCATGAGGCTGGTCAGCGTGGTCTTGCCCGCGCCGGTGTGGCCAACGATGGCGACGGTTTGGCCCGGCTCAATGGTGAAGGAAACGTCCCTGAGGATCCACTCGATGCCGTCGATTCCTGCCAGGGCGGCGGGGTTTGGGTCCGACTGCGCGGCAGCGACGGCGACCTTCTGTGCGTCGGTGAGTTTCTGATACGTGAACCATACGTGCTTGAACTCGATGCGGTTGGAGCCATCGCCGGGAATCGGATGCGCGGGGCTGACAATCTCCGGCGCCGAGTCCATCAGCTTGAAGATGCGCTCGCAGGCCGCCATCGCAGCCTGAAGGATGTTGTATTTGTCGCTCAGGTCCTGGATGGGCCGCCAGAAGCGCAGCGAAAACTGCGTGAACATGATGAGCACGCCGATGGTCACCGTGGGCGGCAGGTGAAGCACTCCGAACCCGCCGCGCCACACAACGAGCGCAATCGCGACTGAAGAGAGGAAATCGACCGCCGGGTAATAGAGGGCGTAGGCAAAGATCGTATCTTTGAAGGCGATCATGTGCTGCCGGTTCACCGCTTCGAAGTCCTTGTACGCGCGCTCTTCGCGATTGAAGAGCTGCACCACGCTCATGCCCGAGATATGTTCCTGGGTAAAGCTGTTGATGCGGGCGATCGCTGTGCGCACACGGCGGTAACTTTCGCGCACGTGGTCGCGGAAGATCCGCGTAACGATAAGAATGAGGGGCAGAACGGCGAAGGCGAGCAACGCCAGCCACCAACTGACGGCGAGCATGACGACGGCCATGATGACGAGCATGAAAGCGTCATTGACGATGGCTAGTACGCCTTCGGTGAACATGTCGTTGACGGCGTCAACGTCGGAGGTGAGGCGCGTGACGAGGCGGCCGACCGGGTGAACATCGAAGAATCCGACATCCATGCGCTGCATGTGGCGGAAAATGTCGCGGCGCAGATCGAACATGATCTTCTGCCCGATCCACTGCATCAGGTAAACCTGGATGAACTGGAGAAGGTACGCCGAGACCAGCATGGCGAGGTAAATCGCCGCCAAGCGTGTTACGCCTTGAACCGCGCCTTGAGGAAGCATGTGCGCGAGAGGGCTCTTGCTGGCGACCCAGTGAGCGACGGCGTTGGAGGGATCCTGATCGCTGGCTTCCGGAGCGAGGTAGCGATCGACGGCCACCATCACGAGGATGGGCCCGGCAACGTCGCACAGCGACTTGAGGGAAACGGAGAGCGAGGCGATCGCAGCCTGCAGCCAGTAGGGACGCACAAATTGGCCGAGGCGGCGCATCAGCTGCGCGTCGTAGACTTTGCCGACGACATCATCGTCTGGCCTGCGCGGGGGCTCCTCGGAACCGGGTTGTTGGGTTTGCTTGTTGTCTTTATCAGCCATCGGCCCCGTGGGGTGCGCTTCCTTCATTATTGTACGGGCATAGTTGTCCGGGGACGAGCGGGGCGCAGAAGCAAAGGATGGGGTTCCGCGGCGTGCTCCTCAAAAAGTCAGCTCCCTATCTGGTGCTGCGAGCTTTCGGCGCGGGCTTGGTCTCAGGCTTCGGCTTGGGCGCGGGCCGCGACACGCCCATGCTCAACAGAACATAGCCGAAACCTTTGCGAATGAGATCAGACAAGCTCATGAGAGGCCGTGGTTCGTGAGTCGTGGTTCGTGGATCGTGAGTCGTGAGTCGTGGGTCGTGGGCGCTTAGTGTCCCGCGGGCGCAGCGGGCGGGGCTGGTGGAGCCGCTGGCTGCTCGCCGCGCACGATCGGCAAGGCCGCCGGAGGCAGAGGTTTGTCGGCGTTGGCCAGCAGCAGGGATACCTGCCAAATCTGCGTGTCGGAAAGCGTGTCCTTAAAGGACGGCATGCCGGTGAGGCGAAGGCCATTGGACACCTTCCAGTAGGTCTCGCCCGGCGGGTCGTCGCTGACGCCCACCACGTTGCTGTTCCTGTGCTGCTGCCAAAGCTGAGGAGCGGCCGGGTACATGTGCGCGGCAAAGTTCGAGGGCTTGCCGTAAAAACCGTGGCAGGCGGCGCACTGGTCGCGATAGATGCCGGCGCCGGCAACAAGATTGTTCTCGTCGGCCTGGATGGGAGCGGCCGAGGGCGCCTCGCGATCGATGCGCGCGTTGAGCGGAATCCCAACGATCTGCCGCTCCATTGGAAACGGCGTGTCAGCCACGGCTACGGGCGGGTGCCCGAAACGAAACCAAGCCAGGACCAAAAGCGGCACCAGGACCAAACACAAGATGAATCCAACGATCATGCGTCCCATCTTTTTTCGCCTCCCATGGCTATCATCGCAGAGAAGGCTCCTGAAACGGGTGCGGGCGAGGACGCTTCAGCTTCGCAGGATGACCGCGTGTAGGTTGCCGGGCCGCGCAGCCAGTGCCGGTTCGCGCTGGAATGCGTCTAAACTGCGCGCATCGGCTTACAGGTTCCGGTATGAGAGTCAGAGCGCGTTTCGGGGGCGAGTTCCAGGGCGAGTTCCGTTACTGGGCTCGGCCCGAGGTGATTTAATACCAGATGGGGGAAGCATCGCATCGACGCCGCCCGGAAAGCACGAAACAAAACACGAGTCAGGGCACGAAACATGGACAGCGCATCTGCCGCGGCGGACGTTGCTGATCCAGATCTGGGCCGGTCAGCGCGCGAGCTTCCGCACTCCCGTGGAGGAAATCCGAACCCGATGGTCTCATTTCGCCGTCTTGCTCTTTTGCTGGCGCTCAGTTTGCCGGCAATGCCCACCGTTTTGGCTCAAAGCTCGAGCAGCTCCACACCCGACCCAACGCAGGATCAAAGCCAAAGCCCGAGCCAGGGCTCGCCGTCCAGCCAGGCGCAGCAGCCCGCCGCAGAGACGCAGGGGCAATTGAGCGTGCAGGCCCGCATCCGGCTGCGCCGTGAACAGCGCCGGGCCACGGCCATTCACGATGCCTACGACCACCGCTGGGAATCCTACATGGACATGGGTTACCTGCGCTTCACGCCGGGCCCATCGCGCCAGCGCCTCACCTACTATGCCTGGGAAACCGGGCTGACGCGATTTTCGACCGAGCGGCTGGGGTACACTCTTGACGGCCGCGGCTACTACGGCACGGCCTACGTGGGCCTGAACTTTAGCCAGATTACCCGCCCGGCGATCAGCCAATACGACCTGCTCTTCGGTCCCATCTATCGGTTCTATCTCAAGCCGAAATATTCCATCTCCGGCCGCGCGATGGCCGGCGTCGCCTACGGCAACTTCGAAGGCGACACCAACGGCTTCAAGAACATTTGTCCTCCCGGCGGCACTTGCTTGCTCTATCCTTCCGGCTGGACCTACGCCGCCAGCGCCGGTGTGATTGGCGAGTACAATCTGACTCCGAGCGTTGGCTTCAGGCTGGTGCCCGAGTATTTTCTTACTGGCTTTGGATCGACGGTTGAGGCAAGTCGAGGGTTCACGGCCGGATTGGTGTACCGGTTTGGCAAGCAGTGAGAAAGACAGGGACTAGGGACTCGGGATTAGGGATCAGTGGTTAGTGGTTAGTGGCCGATCGTCCGTGATCGGTTGCCAGTGAATGGTTTTCGGCGCTGGGCAGGAACACTTTCAGGAATGGTTCTTGAAAGCGCGCGAGCGCCAGACACGAAAAGCGAGTTGAAGCCATGAAGAACCGTTTTTCCCGCCGCCAATTTGTGCAATCGGGCGCGGTTGCTGCGGCCTGCGCCGCATCGGGGGTTGTTCCCGCGCTGGTGGGCAGTGCGCCGGCGCGCGCTGAAGCAATTCCGGCCTCGGGCAAGCCCTCGCCGGTTCACCTCGGAGTGGCCAGCTATACCTTCCGCAACTTCACGCGCGCACAACTGATTGGCTTCATGAAGCAGCTCAACGTCGCCGACCTGAACTCGAAGGACGTGAAGGACCATCTGCCCATGGACCCAGCGCTGGAGGCACAGGCGCTGGCCGACTATGCCGCCGCGGGCATCAAGCTTCACGCCGCGGGAGCGCTTTACTTCCCCAAGAACGATGAAGATGACATCCGGTCCAAATTCGAATACTGCAAGCGGGCAGGCATCGGCGTGATTGTTGCCGGCGACCCGACGCCCGAATCGCTCACGTGGATCGAGAAATTCGTCAAAGAGTTCGACATCCGCATCGCCATCCACAACCATGGCCCGGAGGACAAGTTCTTTCCGTCTCCATTCGATGTACTGAAGGCGATCAAGGATCTCGACCCGCGCATCGGTTGCTGTATCGACGTGGGCCACGCGGCGCGCGCCAACGCCAATCTGGTCGAGGCGATTCACGCCACGGGACCGCGCCTCTACAACATGCACGTTAAGGATCTGACGAGTTTCGAAAGCAAGGAAAGCCAAGTTCCGGTGGGCGAGGGCATCCTTCCCTTCCGCGAAATGTTCGAGGCGCTCATCAAAATTGACTACAAAGGCTTCGTCGATCTCGAATATGAGATTCACGCCGACGATCCCATGCCGGGCGTGATCGAGAGTTTTGCGTTTATGCGCGGCGTGCTGGATGGGATGGGGTATCTGACGCATGCGTAAAAAGCAGCGGGGTTAGCGGAGTTAGCGGGGTTAGCAGAGTTAGCGGGGTTAGCGGAGCTAGTTAGAACCGGCGGTGGCCGGAGATAACTCTGAAATCATGCCGATTGTTCCCAGCCAGGTTTCGACTAATTGAGGCCATGCGGTGATGGGAAGCTTTGTGCGCCGCAGTCCGAACGCGTGGTTTCCCTGCGCGTACAAATGCATCTCCGCCGGAACCCCGGCTTTCTGAAGCGCAATGTAATAGGACAGCGAGTCGTACACGCTGTCGATGTGGTCATCCTCGGCCTGGAGCAAGAACGTGGGCGGCGTATGGTTCGTGACGTGAATCTCGGGATTCAACCCGAGATCGGGATCGGCCTTCGATAGCGGATCCGGCTGAGGAAGCGCGAACTTCTTCGTGCCCAACCCGGCATCGTACTCCGCCGCCGCCCTGGAGAGGTGCCCGGGATAAATGGCCACGGCAAAATCGGGGCGGCAACTGACCTGGTCGGCCGCATCGGCCGCCGGATACAGACGCTTGTCAAAGTAAACGCTCATTGCGACCGAAAGGTGCCCGCCTGCGGAGAATCCGAGGACTCCGATCTTGTGCGGATCGATGTTCCACTCCGTCGCATGAAAACGCACCAGCCTCACTGCCCTCTGCGCGTCTTCAAGCGCCATCGGCGATTCCGGATAGGGTCCCGATTTCGGATAGGGCCCCGCGTCCGTCACCCGGTACTTCAACAGCACGCACGTGATTCCGTTTTGCGTCAGCCAGTCGCAGACCTCCGTGCCTTCCAGGTCGATAGCCAGGATTTGATAACCGCCGCCAGGGAATACGACAACCACAACTCCCGTGTTCTTCCCCTGTGGCGCGTAGACCGTCATCGTTGGCGTCGTCACGTTGCTGACGGCGGTGACCGTGCGCCCGGCGATCAGGGATTCTGGATCGGTGGTCACCGTCTCCGGTCCACTGACCGGCTGCGGATCGGGCGCGGCACCGGGCCATATCGGAATCTGCGCGTGTCCGGGCGACGGCTGCCAGCCGGATGTTTGCGCGAATGCGCCGGCAAGTGGAAACAGAATAAAGAGCAGAACAGGCCACGGCTTCATAGGCATCCTGGAATGAATTGTATGAAATTCACTGCGACAACCCGGCGCCGGCCGCGATCCAGCGTTAGCGGGGTTAGGGGAGCTGGCGTTCTATCGAAACATTGCTTCAACGGTTTTCATCGGCAGGAATAGCCTGTGGGCAAGCGTTGGCAGCGGAACGAAATCGTGCTGGAGGTAAAACTCCCGCGCTCCGGCCTTGGCATCGACGATAACGGCCCACGATGCGACCTGACGGGAGCCTTCGAGCGCCCGTTCGAGGGCGTGGATGAGAAGGAATTCTCCCCAACCTAAGCCTTGAAGAGACTGCGCGATTGCCATGCGGCCCAGCAGCGTGACGGGAAGCGGAAAGCGCGGCAGCTTCTTCGCGATTTCGGCGGGCAATTCGGCGGCAAGGATGGAATGCGCTGAAAGTGTGTAATAGCCGGCAATGTTTTCGCTGCCGGACGTGAGGACAAACACCGCTGCGAGCTTGCGCGCCTGATCCTGGCCTGCCTGTTGCCTGAGATAGCGATCGAGCTCGGGGACGCCGCAGAAAAATGCCGCGCGATCGTGCCGCGCAGCGAGCGGCTCCACTCGATAATCCCCCGCAGCGCTTCTGCGATTCACGCCCGGCCTGCGAGCTTCCTAAAGCGCTTGACCGCTGCCTTCATGCGTGCGCTGGGCTTGGGTGGGTTCAGCAGGGCGGCTACAAAAGCATCGCGGTCGCGGTTTTCAAGATTCCAGCGGGTGTGCATCTGGATGGTCCGGATGGCCGCTTCGTCGGCATGCTGAACGATGAAGTCAGAAAGTGAAAGCCCCTTGAGCCGCGCCGCTTTCGCGATGCGGCGCTTTTGCTCGGGCAACAGCCTCGCCTCGGTCCTTTCCGTTCGCAGGGCAAGCGTCATGGTATATCGCCTCCGACGATGTACGGTGGTCTACCGTACTACCTAAGTATACAACAATCAGGGAACCCCTACTGCAAGATCGGGATACCGGCGATGCGCTGCTGCCACTCCGCCGGGCCGGTCTGGTGGACGCTCGTTCCCTTGGCATCGACGGCCACGGTCACCGGCATGTTGAGCACGTCGAATTCATAAATCGCTTCCATGCCCAGGTCTCCGAAGGCCATGAGGCGCGAGCCGCGAATCGCCTTCGAGACGAGATACGCGGCACCGCCTACCGCCACCAGATACACCGCGCCGAACTCGCGGATAGCAGCGATAGCCTCAGGCCCGCGCTCAGCCTTGCCTACCATGCCCAGCAATCCGGTTTCAGAGAGCATCTGGCGCGTGAACTTGTCCATGCGCGTGGCCGTGGTGGGCCCGGCGGGACCCACGACTTCCTCGCGGACCGGGTCCACCGGCCCCACGTAGTAGATGAAGCGGCCGCGAAGGTCGACGGGCAACTTTTCGCTGCGATTGAGCATGTCGCTCATGCGCTTGTGCGCGGCATCGCGGCCGGTGAGCAGCTTGCCGGTGAGCAACAGCACTTCGCCCGGCTTCCACATGGCGGCTTCCGCCCGCGTCACGGTGTCGAGGTTCACGCGCCGCGCTCCGGAGACGTCGTAGACAAGCTTCGGCCAGTCGTCGAGCGACGGCGGATCGAGAAACACCGGGCCAGAGCCCGAGAGCACGATGTGCGCGTGGCGCGTGGCCGCGCAGTTGGGAATCATGGCCACCGGCAGATTGGCCGCGTGCGTGGGGTAGTCGAGCACCTTCACGTCGAGCACGGTCGTCAGCCCGCCCAACCCCTGCGCGCCGATGCCGAGCCGGTTCACCTTGTCGTAAAGCTCGACGCGAAGTTTTTCGGCGGTGGACGCGGGGCCGCGGGCGATGAGGTCCTGGATGTCGATGGGGTCCATCAGCGATTGCTTGGCCAGCAGCATCGCCTTCTCCGCCGTGCCGCCGATGCCGATGCCCAGAATTCCCGGCGGACACCAGCCCGCGCCCATGGTGGGCACGGTTTGGATCACCCAGTCGACGACCGAATCCGAGGGGTTCAGCATGACGAACTTCGATTTGGCCTCCGAGCCTCCGCCCTTGGCCGCCACCGTCACTTCAACGGTGTTTCCGCGCACCAGGTCGACGGTAACGCAGGCGGGCGTGTTGTCCCGCGTGTTTTTGCGCGTGCCCGCGGGATCGGCCACGAGCGACGCGCGCAGCTTGTTGTCGGGATCGAGATACGCGCGGCGCACGCCCTCGTCGACCATCTGCTGCAGGTCGAGGGGCTCGTCGCCGGGGCCGGTTTCAAAGCGCACATCCATGCCCAGCTTGACGAAGGCGTTCACGATGCCCGTATCCTGGCAGACGGGGCGGTGGCCCTCGGCGCACATGCGGCTGTTGATGAGAATCTGCGCCATGGCGTCGCGCGCCGCCGGGGATTGCTCGCGCTCGTAGGCTTTGGCGAGACTCCGGATGTAGTCCACCGGGTGGTAGTAGCTGATGTACTGCAACGCGCCCGCAACGCTCACGATGAAATCTTCCTGGCGGATGACGGTCATGGGAAACGGCTCCTCGACGTACTCAACCTTGTAGGGTATAGGACGACGCTAGTCTTCTGTGTTGACTCTCATGCAGCCCGGATCGTTCCAACCCACGCCGCACAGCGTCATACGCAAGCTCCAGTAGCGGTTGCGGGTGAGCAGGGTGCGCCAGGCGCTGGAACTGGTTTGCGGATAGTGCAATTTGGCAAAGGCCACCCACGCATCGCGATACTTGAGCCACGCGCGCTCTGCTTTTTGAATTCCTTCGGGACGGATGTCGCCGTCGTCTTCTGCGAAGTTCTGTTTGGCGGCGAGATTGAGGACGCTTTTGTAGGTAGCATTCAAATCGGAGTCGGCCTTTTTGTAATCGGCTTCGGTTCCCGCGGGCAGGTGACCGCTTTCGAATTTCTGAACGGCGGCAAGAAAGTTGCTTCTCTGGCGCTCCTCGATGCCATTCGCTCGGATCCCGCGGATCGTCCCACCCATGTACACCTCGCCGCTTCCGTGCGCCTTGACGTACTCCTCGCTGGCCTTCTCAAGCGCGGCAAAGGCATCCTTGTCTGCCTGCGGCCAGTGACTGGAGAGCGCGTCGAGCTGATCCTGCCGTTTCTGCGCCGCAATCTCGTCCTGGTAGGCCGCGCAGAAGTTCATCTCAAAAGTGGTGAAGGCTTCGTCGCAGTAGACGAATTTCTTTCCTGTCACGTGGGGCTGATCGGGGAGCGAAAGGATGACGCTGATTCCGCCGTCACTCAGCTGCGATTCGCAGGCGAAGCGGAGGGCTAAAGGCTTGTTCTGCTCAACGCCTTCGCCGTTAGCGTAGAGCACAGTCAGCAGGGCGGAGCCGCCGAAGAGGCCTGCCACCGTGTACTTGGGTTCAAGGTCAGCCTGCTGCGCGAGCCGTTCTTGCCAGGCGCACTGACGAGCGGCTGTGTAGTCAGTCTTGCGTCCTAGGCCGGAGTAGGACTTGTAAGAATCGCAATTGGGCCAGCTTTTTGAAGCGGCAATGGTCAGCGCCTCAGCAGGGAGCGGTGCGGCGAGGTATTTCTCGCAATCGCTGCCGGTCTCGGAGGCGGCGTCTCCCGTTTGTGCTGTGAGCGGCGCAGTCACAGCCAAGGCGAGAAGCATCACGACGACTTGCTCCTTCATAAGAAGCAGCATAACGCCGCGGGAGGCGGATTGGCAGGCAGGCGCCGGGCTTGGGCAACATATCGCCGGCGCCGCCTGCGGACAGCGGCAGACTGGGGCATGAAAAGAACGATGAGGCGGCTGGCGGTTACCGGCCGCCTCATCGCAAAGAAAGACAGTTTCCCTGATGCGCGTCGAAGAAGCCTAGCTTTGAAAAGGCTGCAGAACGGGCGAATCACGATTGCACTCGGAGAGCGGTCGTGTCCCTCGGCTGGGGCGGCGAGCGCAGGCGCGCTGCTCATCCCGCGGTGTTGGCGCGGGCCGCCGGCGGCGCGCTCAACTGCTGGCGAAGGTTTCCGGCCAGATCGGCGACCACGCGCAACCGCTCCGCCACCGGCGCCGGAATCTCGCTGCCGGTCAACGCCAGCTGCGAGTGCAACAGCAGGCCGGCGACCGTCGTCTTCAACTCGGCTTCCATCGCGGCAGCCGCCGCCCGCCGAGCCAGTGCTTGCTCCCGCTCACGGCGGTGGAGCGCCGAGCGAATCTCGCGGATGAGGCGAGCCGCTCCGGAGACAGCGAAGTTGATTTGGAGGGGAATGGCCAAGCCGGCGTATTCGTAGATCTTCTCCGCGGCTACCGGATCGCACTCTGCCAGAGTTTCGTCGACCACCACGGCCTGAAACTCATGCCGGCGCAGCGCGATCAACGCCGCCTTGCGCCCGGAAGCCACTTCGACCTCCATGCCCAGTTGCGCACCCACCGCAGCGGCGCAGTTGTGTGCGCCTTCCATTCCGGTCACCATCAGCATGCTCATGTTCAGCTCCTAACTTCTAGCTCCTAGCTTCTAGCTTTTAGTTCCTGGTTCTTCGCACGTAGCTTTTGGTTTGTTTCTGCTCGGATCGGCCTTCGAGGATGATCCCGGACGCCCGGGCGGCAAGAAAAAACTGGAAGCTAGGAGCTAGAAGCTAGAAGCTGTCTTTACTCTTCGTGCAGCGGGTCGGCGATGCCGTACTCCTTCAACTTGCGGTAGAGCGTTGTCTTGCCAATACCGAGAAGCTTGGCGGCCTGCAGCTTGTCGCCATGAAGGGTGCGGATCGCTTCCAGAATCGCCTCGCGTTCGAGCTCGGCCAGCGTTTTCACCTCAGGCGCAGCGGGTACTCCGGGTTCCTGGCCGGCAGCGGCGCGCCGCGCGTCGAGGTTCAGCTGCAGGCCCTGCTGCTGCAGTTGCGTGGGCAAATCGCCCAGGTGGAGCACCGGTCCGGAACTGAGCGCACAGGCCCGCTCGAGCGAGTTCTCGAGCTCCCTCACGTTGCCCGGCCAGTCGTGGCGCATCATGACGCGCAGCGCCTCGTCGCTGAGCGTGAGTTTGCGGCCGTGCTCGCGGCTGATGCGGTCCAGGAAGTGCGCCGCCAGCAGCGGGATGTCCTCGCGGCGGTTGCGCAAGGGCGGCAACCGGAGGTTGACCACGTTCAGGCGGTAAAACAGGTCCTTGCGAAAGCCGCCATTGTCGACCATCGCGGCGAGATCGCGGTTGGTGGCCGCCACAATGCGTGCCTTGATGGGCACGCGGTGAGTGGCGCCGACCGGCCGCACCTCCTTCTCCTGCAGCGCGCGCAGCAGCTTGGCCTGAAGATCGAGCGAAAGCTCGCCGATCTCGTCGAGAAACACGGTTCCCCCTTCGGCCGAGACCAGCAATCCGTCCTTGGAGCGGTTGGCTCCGGTAAACGCGCCCTTGACGTGGCCGAAGAGCTCGCTCTCGATCAGCGTGGGAACCAGCGAACCGCAGTCGACGGGCAGGAAGGGCTTCTGGGCGTTGGGGCCATATGCGTGGATCGTCCGCGCTACCAGTTCCTTGCCCGTGCCGCTCTCGCCCAGGATCAGGACCGGATGCGTGCTCTGGGCGACTTTCGAAAGGATGCGGTAGATCTTCTCCATCTCCCCCGAGCGGCCGATCATCGCGCCCAGCCCCTCGCTGAGCCGCAGCCGCTCGCGTAGCTGCCGGCTCGCGGTGTCGGTCATGTGGCTTTCAGCGGCGCGGTCCAGCACCGTCGAGAGCTCGTCCATGGCGAAGGGCTTGGTCAGATAGTCCGAGGCGCCGCAGCGCATGGCCTCGACGGCCGCGTTCACCGAGCCCGTCGCGGTCATGGCGATCACCGACGTATCGGGATAGAGCAGCTTGACCTCGGAGACCAGTTCCAGACCTTCGTTCGATGCGGCGGGCAGGTTCACCAGCAGAATGTCGGCCGTATGGCCGCGCAGCAGGCTCCTCGCCTGGCCCAAGTCGCCGGTGCTCTCCACTTGATAGCCCAGGCTGGCGGCGATCTCCGCGCAGGCAGATCTCACGGCCGCATCCGCGTCGACCACCAGCAGGTGCAACCGTACCGCCGGTTCCGCGAGTTGTGGAATGAATTCCATCGCCCGTGTATTGAAGACTGTATTCAGCATTGTATTCGCCTCGTGCGGGTTGAGAAAGACGGCTTTTCGCTTTCAGCCTTTCGCTTTCAGCTCTCAGCTGTCTCCCTTCACCGTTGACTTATTTGCCTTTGCCGACTGGCCGGTTCAATCCATCCGATTGCTTCAGAGGTTCGGCCGGCCCGCGACAAGCGGATCGCTGAAAGCTAAAAGCTGGTTTTTCTCACCGGCAGCTCAATCTCGAAGCGCGCTCCTCCCTGATCCCGGTTCGCGGCGGAGATGCGCCCCCCCGCGCTTTCCACGATGGAGCGCGTGATGGCCAGGCCCAGGCCGCGATGGCTGACCGTCCAACCGCCGCTTTTCCCCCCGCTCTTGCCGCGCGTGGTGTAGCCGGAGGTGAAGATCGTCTCCAAAGCCTCCTTCGGTATCCCCGGCCCGTTGTCCTCGATCGCCAGCGCCAGGCAAGCCGCGGCGCCCTGCGCGGCAGGACGCTCAGAGAGGCCGATGGCTATGCGCCCGCCCCCGGGCATCGCCTCGGCCGCGTTCTTCACCAGATTCACCAGCACCCGCGTCAGATCCTCACCCGTCAGCCGCACCGGCCACGCGCCCCCGTCCGCATCCACGGTCAGCCCGATCGAGGGGCCGGCCAGCGCCGATAGCAGGTTGCGGTTGGCCAGCAGTTCGGCGGCCAGATTGGCGACGGGCACGGCGGGCAGCAAATCCCAGCGCCGGTTCCGGTTTGCGTCTTCCTGGGAGTCCCGACGGGAGACCCCGGAGAGGGTTGTGCCGGAGGCTCGCTCCGGACCCTGCGCCGCGATCCATGGTTCAGATGCAAGCGGGTAAGCGGCAGGCGTTCCAGTCTTCGCGTCCCCCTGAGCATCGATCGCCGCGATCTTCTCCACCAGCCGGCGGCTGGCCACGGCCACCAACCGGAGCTCGTGCCCGTAGTGCATGTAGGGAGTGGTCAGAACACCCGGCTCCTCCAGCAGATCGCAGTAGAGGCCCAGCGCCGTTACCATATTCCGGGCATCGTGCGCCACCTCGGAGAGGGTCTCGCCCTGGCTGCCGAGCGTTGCCAGAGTCTCCACGACCGTCTCCACCCGTCTGCGCACCGCCCCGTCCCTTGCCGCCCCGTTGCCCCTTGCAGCTCCCTTGCCTGTTGCCGATGCCACGTTCGTTTGGCGCATAAGCCCGTTCCTTTCTTCGAGTGGACAGTGAACAGAGAACAGCGGCGAGTGCTTCGTTGTCGGTTGCCAGCACTGGCCGGCGTTTTCTGTCCCCTGGTCCTCTGTTCCCTGCTCCTTTGCCCCCTGGTCCCTTTTCCCTGTCTTCCGCCCTGGTTCCCATTTCTGCGTTTTGACGCTTGGTTTTGTCCTGTTTCCATACACGTCGCGTGCCAAACCGAAACGCATTTCCTAAGTTCCTGATAAGGGGAGGGATGAGCTGCCGGTTTGGCGGGACCCAGTGCGGCATCTTGTTGGCAGAACGTCCCAAAACGGGATAAGCGGCGCTCGAGATACGACCGGAAGATAAGCCGTATCAACTACTTACGATGCCTTTCCTGTTCCGGCACTGGAGCCTTTTCGATTCCCGTTCCGGAACCCCCAAGTTCCCAATCCGGCCCGCACCCACCGCGCTCCCGTACAATCCGTCTATGCACGCACCTATGCACGCACCTGGGCAAGCATCTGGGCACGCATCTGGGCACGCAACCGGCGCCTCGTTTCGTCCCGGCGGCAGGAGCCCCGGCCAGCTTCGCCCGCTCACGCTCACGCCCGGCTTTGTTCAGACCGCGGAGGGCTCCGTCCTGGTTTCGCTCGGCAACACGCGGGTTCTCACCAACGCCACCATCGAGCAGGGCGTTCCCGGCTGGCTGCGCAACTCGGGGCGCGGCTGGGTCACGGCGGAGTACGCGATGCTGCCCCGGTCGACCGTCACCCGCACCCCGCGCGAAAGCGAGCGCGGCCGGATCGGCGGGCGCACGCATGAGATTCAGCGGCTCATTGGCCGCAGCCTGCGCTCGGTGGTGGACATGCACGCCCTGGGCGAGCGCACAGTGATTCTCGATTGCGATGTGATCCAGGCCGACGGCGGCACGCGCACGGCGGCCATCACCGGCGCGGCCGTGGCTCTGGCCCTGGCGCTCGATGCTCTGGTCAAAGCGGGAACCTTGAAGCATTCGCCGCTCAAGCAACTGGTCGCCGCGACGTCGGTGGGCATCGTGGGCGGCGAGGCGCTGCTCGATCTTTGTTATGAAGAAGACGCGCAGGCCGAGGTGGACATGAATGTCGTCACGACCGCCGATGGCGGTCTGGTCGAGACGCAGGCCACGGCGGAAAGGGGAAGCTTTTCGCGGGCGCAGTTGAACGGCCTGATCGATCTAGCGGAGGCGGGGCTCAAGGAGATTTTTGCCGCGCAGAGAGCGGTGCTGGCCGGTAGCCAGTAGCTGGTAGCTCTGAGGTCATTCGCTGCTGGCTACCGGCTTTCAGTTGCGCGCGAGAATTGTTGCATCGGAAAGACTCGCGTTCGAATCCACTTTATCGAATTGTCAATTTCGCCATTCCGTTTCGCCTAGGAGAATCACGATGTCCACGAAGAAGCGCTCTGGCGCAGTCGACCTCGACGCGTCGATCCGGCAACATCTGCTCGAACTGCTCCACGGCGGCCATGCCCACGCGGACTTCGAAACCGCCGTCCGGAACATTCCTCCCGCGCTGCGCGGGAAGCGTCCCAAAGGCGCCGAGCATTCTGCCTGGGAGATCCTGGAGCACATGCGCATCGCCCAATGGGACATTTTGGAGTTTTCCCGCGATCCTGCCCACCAATCCCCGGAGTGGCCCGGGGGCTACTGGCCACGGACTGCCGCGCCGCCGGACGAAAAGGCCTGGGACAAGAGCGTGCGCGCCTTTCGCAGAGACCTGAAGGCGGTGTGCGATCTGGCCGCCAAACCGTCCACCGATCTCTTCGGCGGAATCCCGCACGGCAGCGGGCAGACCATCCTGCGCGAGGCATTGCTGGTTGCCGACCACAACGCCTACCATCTTGGCGAAATGGTGTTGGTGCGCCGCCTGCTCGGATGCTGGAAGTGAAAAAGCAGAGAGTAGGGAGCAGGAGCTTCTAGCTTCTAGCTTCTAGCTTTCAGCTTTAAACCATTTGCGTCGCACCGGAGTGTGAACGGCCAATTTGGTATCTGGCGCCGTACCACGAACCTTGGAAACTGGAGGAGATTTGAGCGAGCAGGCAACCGGACGCCTACTCCCTATTGGCTACTGGCTGCTGGCCACTGGCTACTGGCTATCCCCTATTCCGAGACGCGGTTTCAACCTTTTGCCGGGGTGGTTCGTCTACGCAATAAGGGCCGGTGTTTTCATCCGCTTACGGCACCAAGGGATTGTGGAGCAAGACTTTATGAGATCACGAAAGACGATGCGCGCGATGGCCGCCGGCACGCCCGCGGCTGTGGCCACGCTGGCCGTCTTCTTTCTATTGGCCGCCGCACCGATGGCGCGGGCGCAGGCGGCGCATTATCTGGGCACGGTTACAGCCATCAGCGGCGACACGCTGACTGTCAAAACCGACGCCGGGCAGGTGAACCAGGTTGAGGTTCCCTCAAGTGCGCAACTGAAGCGCATCGCGCCGGGCCAGACCGATTTGACCAAGGCGGAGCCAATGGAGTTCGGCAGCCTCGCCACGGGCGACCGCGTGCTGGTCACGCTCACCCCCAACGCCGCCGGCGGCACGACGCAAGCGGCGCGGATCATCGCCATCAAGGAGGCCGACGTAGCCAAAAAGCAGCAAGCGGAAGCCGAGGCGTGGAACCAGGGAGTCCACGGCCTGGTGCTGAGCGTCGACGTCGCGGCGGGCGTCATTCAAGTGAACACCAGAGCAGGAACCGTGACCAAGGCGGTCACCGTGAATATCACCAAGTCCACGGTGCTCAAGCGGTATGCCCAGGGCTCCGTTCGCTTCGATCAGGCACAGCCCGCGCCCATCGATGCGATCCATCCCGGCGACCAGTTGTGGGCGCGCGGGACGAAGAATGCCGACGCAACGGCCATCGCGGCCGACGGCGTGGTTTCCGGCAGCTTCCGCTCGATCGGCGGAACGATTCTTTCCGCCGACGCGGCCGCCTCGACGGTCACGGTGAAAGATCTGGCCACCAAAAAGCCGGTGACCATCCGCATCACTAGCGACGCGCAGTTGCGGCGGCTCGACACCAACATGGCCACGCTTCTTGCCGCGCGGCTGAAGGGGAACCAGGGGGGTCCGGGCGGCCGTCCCGCAACGAATGGCGGGGGCGGTACAGGCGGCAGCGGTGCAGGAGCGCCGCGTAGCTTTAGCCAGGGGGGTGGCGCAGGCCAGGGACGAATGGATCTGGAAACCGTGCTGGAGCGTGCGCCGGCGATTCAGCTCGCCAGTTTGCAGAAAGGCGAAGCGGTGATGATCGTGGCCACAGAGGATGCCTCGGGCATCAACGCGATCAAGCTGCTCGCCGGGGTCGAGCCGCTTCTCGAAGCCCCGGAAGCGCGGGATCTGCTCTCCAGCTGGAGCCTGAATCAGGGGGAATCCGAGGTCTCCGCAGAGTAGTTGCACACAGGTTTGATTCATACATAAGCGAGGAAATCTTGTCTTCAAAATCGCAGCACTTGACCACTTTCATGGTCGTCCTGGCGCTGGCGTGGTTCGGCGTGATAGCACGAGCCCAGTCGCCGCAGTCTGCGCCGGCCGTTCAGTCTCCTGCACCGTCCACCGCGTCTACTCCCGCGGCGCAGGCCGCCCCGGCGGCGTCGGCGACGATCCACGGCCACATCATGGACCAAACGGGCGCCCTGATTCCCGGAGCGAAGGTCACGCTCACAACCGCGGCAGGCAAAGCCCTGGGCAGCGTGACGGCCGACGCCGCCGGCGGCTATCAGGTAAGCGGGCTTCCGGCGGGAAGCTACGTTATCCAGGCAACCTACTCGGGCTTTGCGCCCTTTGTCTCTTCGCCGATTGGGGTAACCTCGGGCCAAACAAAAAACGTGGACGTCAAGATGGCGATCGAAGCCGCGGACGTACAGGTCGTGGTCACCGACGAGGGCGGACCAACGGTGAGCACGGACGCCGGCTCCAACGCCAGCGCGCTCGTTCTCAAGGGCGCCGACCTCGACGCTCTCTCCGACGATCCCGATGAATTGTCGAATGAGCTGACTGCGCTCGCCGGCCCTTCGGCAGGACCGAACGGCGGACAGATTTACATTGACGGATTTACCGGCGGCCAATTGCCGCCCAAGTCGGCCATCCGCGAGATTCGCATCAATCAGAATCCGTTTTCCGCGGAGTTTGACAAGCTGGGCTACGGGCGCATCGAGATTCTCACCAAGCCGGGAACGGACACGCTGCATGGGCGGGCCTTCATCCAGGGGAACGACAACGTCTTCAACACCGGCAACCCATTCACGGCCGAGCTGCCTTCTTACTTCAGCGTGCAGTACAACGGCACGGTAAGCGGCGCGATGTCGAAATGGGCGTCGTATTTCCTGAGCGTAGAAGGACGCAATAGTCAAACGGACGGCGTGTATTCGATTTTGGATGGCCCGATCTACAACGCAGCCACGAATACCTACTCTCAAGCAGGCGCGAGCTCCTATCTCGCCGGCAGCCTCTACAGCCCCGGAACGCATCTTGAGATTTCGCCGCGCGTCGACCTGCAACTGGGCCAAAAGAACACGCTCACATTGCGCTACCAGTTCGAGCGCAATAACACGAGCAACGCGCTGGGCGGATCGACGTCACTGCCCACGCTGGCCAGCAGCTCCAGCTCAACCGAGAACTCCATCCAGGCCAGCGATTCCATGATCGTCAACGATCACATGGTGAACGAAACGCGCTTTCAATACAGGCGCGCCAACTCCTCCGCGACGCCGGCAAGCACCGGCACCCGATTCGGCGCACCCGGCGAGTTCGCCGCCGGCGGCAACGATGCGCAGTTTTCCAATAGCCATTCCGATCACTTCGAGTTGCAGAACATTGTGACCATGACCAAAGGTGCTCATGCGATAAAAATCGGCGCCTGGCTGCGCGATAACCGGAACGCCATCACGACCGATGCGGGTTTCAACGGAAGCTTTACCTTCCCGTCGATCGATGCGTTCGTCTTTACTTGGAACAAGGTGGTCGCGGGCGAGAACTTCGCGCAGATCACCACCGACTGCCTGACCGCACAGCAGACCGACGCCGCGCTGACGAAGGGATGCCTTCCCACCAATCTCAGCTACACCACAGGCAACCAGAAGTTCCAGGGCAATGTCTTCGACGGAGCGCTCTTCTTCCAGGATGACTGGAAGTACAACAAGTTCCTCACGCTCTCGGGCGGCCTGCGCTGGGAGACGCAGAACCACACCGCCGATCACAGCGACTGGGGCCCGCGCGTCGCGTTCGCCTACGCGCTCGACGGGCACAAGAGCGGAGCGACATCGAAGACCGTGGTTCGCGGAGGCCTGGGCTTCTTTTATGACCGCTTTGGCGTGGGCAGCCTGATGAACCTCGAGGAGTTCAACGGCACAGCGCAAAGCCAGACGCAGATCAGCATTGCCAGCCCGATGTGCGGAACGGCCTCGAGCCTGAACACGATCAGCTTCTCCGGTTGCGGCACTGCTGCAACGCGCACAGCGGAGATCTACCAGATCGTTTCGGGCTATCATGCGCCCTACGCCGAACAGGTCGGAGCCAGCCTGGAACGCCAACTGACCAAGGCCTCCACGCTGACGCTCACCTATCTGCACTCGTTTGGCGTGCATCAGTTGGTGACGCGCGATGCGAATGCCTACAAGCCCGGAACGTTCCAATACGGCAGCGCAACGCTCACCGGCACGCGGCCTTACCCGAACCTGGGCATCGTAAACCAGTACTTCCCGGAAGCTGTGTACAACCAGAATCAGATCATCGTGAGCATCAACGCCCGCTTCTCGCCGAAACTGAGCGTCCAGGGCTTTTACAACTGGACAAAGGGCAACTCGGACGGAGGAGGAGGAGGAAACCCGACAAACTCCTACAATCTGAGCCAGGACTACGGGCGCGCGGGCTTTATCCATCCACAGATGCTCTTCCTGATGGGCAATTACAACGCGCCCTGGGGCCTCGTGTTCAATCCGTTCATGGTCTTCCAGCAGGGCAGACCGTTCAATCTCACTACCCCCTACGACCTGACCGGCGACGCATTCTTCAACGACCGGCCCTCCTACCCGGGCTCAACGGCGAACCCCGCGAACGTGGTGAATACGAGCTTTGGCAGCCTGGACACGATTCCGCAGGCGAGCGAGGCCCTCGTAGCGCCGAATCTGGGGAACAGCCCGTCGAGTTTCGCCTTCAATCTGCGTCTGAGCCGCGCGTGGGGCGTCGGCCCGAAGATTGAGTCGCCTGCCAACGGTTCGTCCCAAGGTGGGCCGCCTCCGGGCGGTGGTGGTGGAGGCGGAGGCGGCCGCGGTGGAGGAGGCGGGGGCTTCGGCGGCTTCGGCGGCCCGTTTGGTGGCGGGGGCGGCGGACGCGGCGGGATGGGCGG
>Ga0182027_10003743_pt1 | contig 23855 bp, 15 predicted proteins | sample 712E1DmetaG_FD_121300 | JGI IMG/M metagenome (GOLD analysis project Ga0182027, IMG submission 121300) | Permafrost microbial communities from Stordalen Mire, Sweden - 712E1D metaG (Illumina Assembly) | ecosystem: Environmental > Terrestrial > Soil > Wetlands > Permafrost | place: Sweden... | reverse complement strand
TGGAGTCCGAGCAGGAGATAGTCATTGCCGTCAATGACAATCTCGGGTTGTGACGAGGGAGCGGGTATTTGCGCCTTACACGGGCGATGACATTGCATCTGGATGCGAGACCGCGACCATCGGCTTACAATATCCCTTCGGGATAGATTTATCGCTCGGTTCGACTGGGTTTAAAGAACTCCTTGAGCATGCGAATAAGAAAGCCAGCCATAGGTTCACTTTTGCCATGAAAATAGACGTTTTACCCAGAAACGAGCGCTGGCATGGGTAGGCCCTACGCTTCGGAACTTGCCGAACTCGATGCTACATACGATTGGGCACTACGCGCTCCGATCGACAAACTTGTCCATTCGATTACGCGCTGTGGGACGTTGGATGCATTGTTCATTGGCTCAGGGGGATCACTCACTTCGGCGCATTTCGCAAGTTTCCTGCATAGTCATTTCACAGGTCGCTCGGCCCAAACGCTTACCCCGTATGAATTTGCCTCATTAGGACAGGTCCTCGACGAGACGGCTGTAGTGATCTGCTCTGCTGGCGGGCGCAATCCAGACGTGATCTCTGCCGCTCAAGTTGCAATCAAACGCATGCCGGCGCAGCTCATCGCGGTCACGACGCGACGTGGCTCCCCTATTGAACGGGAATTTAGGCGCGCCGAGTGGCCCCTATGCCACAGTTTTTCGACTCCGACGAAGAAGGACGGTTTCCTAGCCACAAATTCGCTCCTTGCGACACTTCTTTTGCTCACTCGGGCATACGAAGCCTATGCGGCAGCACCATCGTGTCTTCCAGAGACACTTGACGAGCTTATCCACTCCGGCACGACGCGCTCTGCGTTCATGGACCGACTCCGCGAGGAAGTTGGACCTCTCCTGGCGCGTGCGACCCTTATTGTGCTGCATGGTACGGCAACAAAACCAGCTGCAATGGACGTTGAATCACGCTTCACAGAGGCTGCGCTCGCAGGCATACAGCCTGCGGACTACCGCAATTTTGCCCACGGACGCCATCACTGGCTCGCTCAGCACGCAGCCTCAACTGCCGTCCTCGCCTTCGCCGAGGACGGCGACGATATCGCAAGGAAGACTCTCGCGTTGATTCCCGATATGATCCCTCGGTGGCAGGCTTCTGTCCGTGCAGGCGTGCCGGGAGCGCTCGCAGCTGTATGCCAATCTCTTCTGTTCGCCTCCATTGCAGGTGAATACAGGGCCTTGGACCCGGGACGACCTCACGTCCCGACGTTCGGTCGTAAGCTCTATCACTTGCGGGCGATGCCAAAGTTATTCGCAGGGGTCCATCCGCAATCCGAACGTATGAACCTCGGCATCGAACGGAAGACGCGTTTGCCGTTACAAACACTTTTGGTACGAGGGCAGCTTGATCGTTGGCGTAGGCATTACACCGAATTTGTTGATCGTCTAGCCGAGGCACGACTCCGTGCGATTGTAGTCGACTTTGACGGAACATTGTGTGGGCTGGGAAGGAGGCTTGCCGGGCCGTCCGCCGTCGCCATGATAAGCCTGAATGCGATCCTCGACGCGGGTTATACGGTGGCCGTTGCTACTGGTAGAGGCAAATCAGTTCGGGAAGTTCTGTTGAAATCCATTGACTCCAGCGCCCGGCGAGCCCAAGTGATAGTCGGTTATCACAACGGTGCGGAAATCGGATTTCTGGACGACAGTGAATGCCCTCGGCCTACGTCACTTATCGCTGAGTTAATCCCGGTGGCGGAATTTTTGCAAAATAGTTCTGTAATTTTGCGGAATGCCACTGTCGAGGCCAAGAATAGCCAGATCGCGATCGAACTGACGCCAACTGGTGATGCCTACGCTGTGCTCGCTGAGGCGACGAAGGCTGTACGCACCAGCACTACCTGTCGGAACATTTCCGTCGTTGCCTCCAGCCACTCTGTGGACGTAATTGCTGCAGGCGTAAGTAAGTTGAACGTCGTTGATCACCTAGTCAAGATATTAGAACTTCCCGACGATGGAGCTTCATCAATCTTGTGTATAGGAGACCGGGGGCGATTTCCCGGCAACGATGCCGACCTTCTCAGTCATCCGCTTTCTCTGAGCGTGGACCAGGCGAGCCCCGATCCTATGACGTGTTGGAATCTCGCAGAGCCCGGTCTGAGATTCGATAACGCTTGCGTCGAATACCTGACACGCCTAACGGCGACGGGGTCAGGACTGAGGTTCGATACTACGGGGGTGAGATCTTGAAGGATGTCCTTGCAGAGGAACTACTAGCCAAAGTCCTCGGCTGGGAACCGAGCGACATTGCGAAGGAACGTCCCATCCTGCAGGCGATGGCGTCTCTAAAGTACGACGAATATCAACAATTTTCTCCTGGCCTACGCTTTCTTGAGAGCCTGGCGCTTTGGCTTCACCAATTCGACCAGGATGACAGAGAGATTGCTTACCGCTTTCTAATGTCTAACCTGGTCTTCTGTTCCGCCTCGGAAATGGATCACTTTGTCGAAACTGCCTACCAAGACCACGTTCGCCCGATCCTCTTAGCCTCCTCGGCATCAGAACAGGCGGTCAACATGCACCAAGTTGGGCGCATTGCAAATTCGGTGCCATTTCGCATGCTGCAAAGACAAACTTTATTCTTAGGACTGAGTGACGGCGCTCGAATTGATGCATTTCGAAGAGCCAATCCAGATCTGAACCACGAGCAGATTTGTCAGACTCATGAGTTATCAAAAGGAAGAGTGAATGACCTGCTGGACAAGCTCTCGGAACACTTGGCCGGTATTAATGGCAAGCCAAGAACGAAGGCTACGTTTCGCGCTATTGTGCTGCTCGACGACTTCTCTGCCAGTGGCAGCAGTTACTATTCAACTAAGGACGACGGAACCCCCAGTGGAAAGGTCGCCAAGTTTCTACAAGAAATCGCTGATACAACAAGCCAGTTGCATCTCTTGTGTGATCCCACCGGGATTGATGTGGCAATCGTCATCTATATGGCGACGGAGCATGCGATTTCCCATCTTCGCAAGGCGCTGAAAGGTACGATCAACGGCGTTCGCATTACTTATGTCGAAACCGTGCAGTCAGTGCCTGACCGCATGAAAGTCACAAGGGGCGACGCGGCAGTGGAGTTCACCCGGCTCGTGGACAAATATTACAACGACGCCGTGGATAAAATTGTATTCGATGTACACATGAAGAAGGGGAAAAGTCCCGACTCTAAATATGGTTACGCTGACTGCGGCCTGCCGGTAGTCCTCCACCATAACACGCCCAATAATGCGCTTGGCCTTCTGTGGTTCTATGAGAATTGCGAAATACGTGGTCTTTTTCCGCGTGTGCAGCGGCATCGGGAGATGGCATGAGGGGTCTCCGCAATCCGTTCCGACTTCGTCGCGCCGAGAGCATCGACACGAATGACTCCTTCCTAATGCTGTTCGAGCCCGGCATCCTCGATGTAATGCCGAAGCACGGCTTGTGGGATTCAGTGCATATAATTCGCAGCGCGGCCGGAGGAGGGAAGACAAGCTTAATTCGCCTGTTCACATCAGAGTCTCTGAATACGCTATGTCGTCGCGGGAAGACCGATCAAAAGACTCATGATCTCTTCCAACAGATGAAAGAGTTCGAAGCTATCGACGACGCAGGTCCATGCGTGCTTGGGGTATTGCTCACGTGCGGTCCTGGCTATTCGATGCTTGAAGACTTAGATATCGATCAGGCGCGAAAAGGCCGACTCTTTTTCGGACTGTTGAATGCTCGAACATTGCTAGCTGTACTTCGCGGCGCATTGAATCTAAAAGGGCTTCCATTCCCGGACGGCCTTGACAGCCTCAACATTCTTTCCTCTAAGGGGATGCCGCTCGTTGGCGGGATCTCGTTCCCATGCACTGGCCGACAGTTATACACGTGGGCAGAGCAGCGCGAAGCTATCCTCTGTGGGAGCCTCGACAGTCTTGGCCCCTTAAGGGCCGATGTACTACCCGGAGACGACGCGTTGTACAGCTTGAGCCTCATGGAGCCAAGCAACTTTACGGCAAACGGCACGCCGATTGCACAGCGCGTGCTACTCATGATGGATGACATTCACAAGCTAACGTCTTCCCAGCGAGCATTGCTTGTCAGCAACGTGATCGACGCACGGAGCCCTGTGGGTGTCTGGATCGCCGAGCGGTTCGAAGCACTGTCTTCACAGGAGATGCTCTCCTCGGGAGCCGCCCAAGGCCGGGACTACGGACAGGCCATAGAGATCGAGCGGTTCTGGCGAGCGAAACCTGAGAAGTTTGAAAAGCTCGCGATAAAGGTCGCCAATCGACGTATCGACGAGGCCGATGACACCGAGATTGCATCCTTTACCGCGTGTCTCCAAGAGTCGCTCGCCGGTTCAAGGTGGGATGCAGAGTTCACCGATATTACTCGGCAGGTCGCTGATCGCGTTAAGACTAAATTTGGAACCAAAGATCGATTTAGTGAATGGATCAGCGTGCGTGATGCGGTTCAAGGAACGCCGCAAGAACGGGCGACAGGGTGGCGGGCTCTGGAGATATTGATTGAGCGCGAACTTCGACGCAAACAGAAGGGCCTTTTCGACGACCTCCCGTTGGGAGAAGAGGTACTTGCTGACCGCGATGACGCATCTCTAACGAATGCCGCCGAACTGTTCCTCGCTCACGAACACGGTTTGCCTTATTACTTCGGCACAGAGAGGATCACGCGACTAGCCTCACTTAACATCCAGCAGTTCCTTGGCCTCGGTGGCGAAGTTTTCGAGGAATCGACTGCCGCGGAAGTATTGCGTAGGTCGCCTTCGCTCACCCCAGAGCGTCAGCATGTCATTATGAAGGAAATGGCAAGCCAGGTTTGGGAGGAGATTCCACGGAAAGTACGCCAAGGGCGGATCCTGCAGCAGTTTTTGAAATCTATAGGCAACTTCTGCAATGACTACACATACCAGCCTAACGCCCCTAACGACTGGGCTGTTACCGGGACAGCGATCCGGATGAGCGAACGGTCGCTGTTGTTCGAAGCAGCAGCAAATCCTTCGAAGGCCAACGAGGGGATGGTTCGTCTCGGGGACGTGCTCGCATCGGCGCTTGCTCATAACTTACTTGTCGCACAGCTTGACTATAACTGTAAAGGTGACCGCTGGATGGTCCTCAACCTGAATCGCTTGCTTTGCGTCCATTTCGATCTCCCTCTAAGTTATGGACTTTATAAGGAGCGGCCCTTGAAGACATTGATTCAATGGCTTGATCGCCCATTCGTGCCGCCTTCCGACAAGGATTTGCTATGAGCGACATAGCTGGGTCCACGATCGGAGAGATGCGCTGGCGCGACTATGTTATGGTTCGCGGGACCGGCTTTCAATCGTTCTGGGCGGAGCACGGCGGCGAGCACGGGCGACGATTACTGTTCGTTGTTGGCCGCGGATTTGATCCTCGCGCCCCGTTTGGGCTTCAGCGCCTCGCAGCAGCAGCTCCCGACTGCGCGATTGATGTCATCGCACTCGAATTCAAGGATGAGCTAGCCGCAGAGTCGCCTGAGCAAATCCAAGCGGCTCAGGCAAATTGGCTCGCTTTTGAGACGGCAGTTGCCACGCACGGTACCTTAACCACCAGGATCGTAAATTTCCGAAATGAGAAACGGGATTCGGTCGCTGCCCGAAGCGCTGCTAACCTTTTTGCCAATGAGGACGCGTTTGAGCCTTATACAGACGTGGTCATCGATATCAGCGCAATGCCCCGAGTTGTCTACTTCCCGCTTATCAGTCGGCTGCTTTACTTCCACGATGACCTTCGGAAGAACGGGAAGCATGCACCAAACGTGCATGTAATTGTGTCGGAAGATCCGGGCCTTGACATGCTGATCCGTGAACACGGCATTAGCGAGGAGGCTAGCTACCTACATCCGTTTGAGGGGCCATTTAACCGTGAAGCCAAGGGTGGACAACCTACCGTGTGGATACCTGTGTTAGGCGAAGGTCGCACCCACCAGTTCGAACGTATGTTCGTTTTAGTGAAACCAACAGAAGTGTGCCCAGTCCTCCCGTCGCCTGCCCGTAATCCGCGTCGTGGCGATGACATCGTAATGGAATACCAAAAACTCCTGTTTGACGAAGTCGGTTTGGACCCTCGGAATATCATCTACGGCTCGGAGTTTAATCCGTTCGACGTGTACCGACAGGTTCGCCGTACAGTATTGCACTACCATAAGGTTCTGGGGTTGGTTGGAGGTTGCCGAGTCGCGCTCTCGGCCATGTGCAGCAAGGTGATGTCATTGGGAATCCTGCTGGTCGCTTACGAACTAAAACTAAGCGATGTCGAAGTTGGCGTCGCGCACATTGAGTGCCAAGGATACGACATCCCATCACAACTGCTGATCGAAGTCGAACCCGTCGGCATCTGGCTTGCTGGGGAATGTTATGGTAAGGAATAAGTATGGGCCATCATAGAACAGAATCTCCGGCGAAACCAGTTGTCCTTGGAACTGGCCTCGTCGCGCTTGACGTAGTCATAGCGGACGACGCAACCACCGACCCGATGCTCTGCGCGGGTGGCACCTGTGGCAACGTATTGATTGCGCTCGCGTTTCTTGGGTGGGAGGCTTATCCGATAGCAAGGCTAAGGAGCGATTCGGCCTCAAAGCGAGTAACCGAAGATCTGAAACGCTGGGGCGTGAAGTTGGATTTTGTCTCACTCAGTGATTCAGGCAGCACTCCGGTAGTTGTGCAGCATATCCGGGAGGACGGGAATGGGGAGCGCTCACACAAATTCTCACGTAAATGTCCGGCCTGCGGGTCTTGGCTTCCCTGGTACAAAGCTGTCAAGGCCGCTACAGTACCTGATCTCTCCCTCCGCCTTCCAAAGGCGGATGTCTTCTACTTCGACCGCACCTCGCGGGGCGCCATAACGCTTGCGGAGCACGCCCGACAATCGGGCTCCATTGTTGTGTTTGAGCCATCATCCGAGAGTGACCCAGCGCTGCTCGCCGATGCCCTAGGTGTCGCGCATATTGTTAAGATCGCTTCTGACCGAATGCGAGGTAACGAGGCATTGATTAAGGCCAGAACATCATTGCTGCTGATTCAGACGCTCGGTTCGCGAGGGCTTCGCTTCATGCAGCAGACGAAGCAAGGGCGTCGGAAGTGGAAAACGTTACCTGCCTTTCCCGTCGACAAATTGCGTGATGCTTCAGGTGCTGGGGATTGGTGTACGGCCGGAGTCATCAGTTCGCTTGGACACCTCGGACCTGAGAGGCTCGCTAAAATTGGCGCTGGCGACATTGAAGCTGCACTACGAAGGGGTCAAGCCATGGCCTCATGGGCATGCCGATATGATGGCGCTCGTGGTGGCATGTACGTCTCCACTAAAGACGAATTCGAGCTCGTGATTAACGACACTTTGAATGGAAAGATGCAGTCAGGGAAAGCCCGCTCAGCGCGTGCAATACATCGAAAGGTGGAACAGGTTTGGTGTGATTGCTGTCTGGCTGCCACATAGCCGCGAGCTGCTGCTTCACGCTGGGCGCTGCGACCTCCCGTCCCTGTAGCTCGATCCAGCTCGCTACATGCAGGGGCTGTATCTGGGGCAGGGAAGTGACGCCCGACTCTCGCACCAGGCGAGGAACTCGCCCACCGCCCGCGCGTAGGCGCGCCGGGTATGCGGATTGCGGATATTGGTGGCGAAGAACTCCAGAAATCGCACCCCGGCACGGTCGCTCGACAGCCGGCATGGGCAGCTTTTTCCCTTCGTTGAAGCCACAGGTATCCAGTGGTAAAGGTGATGATCTAGGCTATCTCTATGCATAAAAGCCCATGAAACTGGAGCTGCGGTCATTTCCAATGCTGACGGAGCGGGTCAAGTCAGAGCTACTCAAAGTCTCTGTCATGCACCGGAATTCCAAATCGTTGTGGTGTCGGGGACAAAATCGCTTTTTGCCGTCCTGACCTCACCATGATAACCGGCTCCAATCTCCTCCTCGCGGTTCCGGGCCATCGATACAAGCTGATGCTGACTTGTGACGTCGGCGTCCCCACGCAAATCGAAAGAGCCGCGACTCGTTGATGCGCTGAGTCAGACGATATGTATGAATTTCCTAAACATGAATCGTCAGTCGTTGACCTCAGGATGAGTAACTCGTCAAGTACGGTGTGCACAAGAACGGAGCATAAGTCCTCTGAAACGCTTAGCATCCTCCAAACGGCCAACTCCCGCATGGTCGGGAATCGGGAACCAGTCCGCCGTTGCATGACAGATGAGGCCACTATATTCCTCCGGCATGGCCTCGGGCCGATTCCCCGCGCCCTGTCGGTGCTGACCGACTCGGCGACTGCACCGCCGCGAACGGCCTCGCCCTAGCCCCGCCATCCGCGACATCGCCGTCTCCGCCTGCCGCCGTACCACGCTCCTCGCGCTTGCGTAGAGCCGTACAATGGAAAGTGCTGGCGTCACACCGCACGGGCAGGGGAGTCTCACATGGCAGCAGGAACAGTAAAGTGGTTTAACGACGCAAAGGGTTTTGGCTTTATTACCCCGGACGACGGCAGCAAAGACGTCTTTGCCCACTACTCCGCGATCGCGTCAAGCGGTTTCAAGTCGCTTCAGGAAGGTCAGAAAATAACCTTCGACGTGATCGACGAACCGAAGGGCAAGCAGGCTTCGAACATCCAGGCCGCAAACACTTGATGGCTCATAGGATAGATCTACCGCCATGCCGGATCTGTAGGTGTTGGGGCCGGTTGGACCGCACAAAAGGGTCTTGCGTCTCAATCGTGGATAATGGAGAGTCGAGACGACAGCGTTTGGTCTGGTCGCGTTGTCCCAGCAACGATTGCGGAAGAAGGTGGGCCTGTTTCGTTATGTGGCGTCCTCACTACCGTGCCGTTGGGTCCGAGTTGGCTTGAATATAGGTTTGAGCGTGCTCAAGAAAGTAAACTCTTTCGGGTTTTCGAATGCCAGCACCGGCGGTCACACAGCACGGTCGATGATGCTCCTGGAGATGCGAACGCTGGTTCGTTCAATGCCGCTTGGTGCTCAACAGGAAGACTTTACGAAGGCCATAGTCGATGAAAACGTCCTGGAGAAGCCTACGCAGGCCAGCCGTGTGAAAAGTCTGCGCCATCTGACAGAGCTTTACGGCTTGGACCCCTCCAGAGCGTTATTCCGCGTCCTTTGGCAACTGGGCCATTCCGACCTTGATTCCTTACCACAGCTCTGCCTGGTTTGTGCATACGCTCGCGATCCACAACTGCGCCAGAGCTTCGAGTTGGTCAAAGTATTGCGTCTTGGCGAAGCCCTTGAGAGATCCTCCATGGAAAAGCATCTGGAAATCGGGTTTCCTGGCCGCTTCAGCCCTGCGACGAAGAAATCGATGGCTCAAAATGTCAACACGACTTGGACGTTCGGCGGCCTCCTTGCTGGCAAGGCAAGGAAGACTCGGCTGGCTCCCCAGCCACGGCCCGCTTCGGCCGCTTATGCCATGTTCGCCGGGTACCTGAATGGTCTTCGTGGCGAACAGCTCCTAGACTCCTCGTATGCGAATCTCGTCGCTTTGAACCGCTCTCAATTGTTGACGGCACTTTCGCTGGCTTCCGCAAAGGGCTTGCTGTCATTAAAGATTGCGGCTGGAGTCGTAGAGTTTGATTTTTCTGGCCTCTTAACCACGGCAGAACTTGGACTACTGAATGAACCGCACTGACCAACTGATCGAGAACTACCGAAGTCACATTCAAATGCCGTTCCGCCCTGGACTGGCCGCGCCGCAGCGTGTTTGGTTTGCCGTATACCCCGCCGCGGAGGAGAGAAGACTGATCAACCGAATCGACGAGTTCGAGATGTTGACGAAATCGGCCGGTCACCATTGGGTTCGAATCGACTTGAAGGGCCAACTGTCCGCATGGATCGGTTCAGTCGATGAGGAGGAGCGGGCCGATTGGTTCAGGAATTCCGGTGACATTGACCTGTATGCAAAAACCGAATGGAGAGACGTCCTCACCAAGTTTTTCGCACAGCAGGTCGCTTGTGCTACAGAACCGGAGCGCACTGTTTTCGCCCTGACCGGACTGATGGACCTCTATGATTTTTTGCACGTTTCCGAATTGGTTGAAGGCATGTTGAAGGACTTTCCCGGACACCTTCTCGTTTTTTTCCCTGGAGAAAGGGAAGGCAACACGTATCGCTTTCTTGATGCCCGCGCAGGCTGGAACTATCTGGCAACCCCGATCCTATCCGAACGATGAATGAACAGGAAGACCTAAGTCCATGAAAACCAAAGAAGTGTTCCTTAAAGACCCGCTGAGTTGGAAACTTGTTAACGAGGGCGTCTCCAGCAACAACACTGAAGATCTGGAGACGCTCAGGTTTGAGCTGGACTCTTTTGTCTGCGAGGGTGAATACCTCAACGGTATGCGACTCATCCTCCAGGCATATCGCGACAGCTTCGGCAGCCCAGAGCAGAAGGCAGCCTGGATCAGTGGCTTCTACGGGAGTGGAAAGTCCCATCTCGCCAAGGTTCTGCGCTACCTCTGGGTCGACTATTCGTTCCCAGACGCGGCAACAGCTCGTTCCATTGCCCACCTCCCCGTCGAAATCACCGATCTGCTCACGGAAATATCTACCCTTGGGAAGCGACATGATGGGCTGCACATGGCTGGGGGCACCCTCAAGGCCGGTGCAGGCAGTGTACGTATGAGGGTCATGAGTATCGTCTTCAAGTCGGTTGGTCTGCCTTCTACCTATCCTCACGCCAGATTCTTAATGCATCTTAGGCGGGATGGCAAGGTCGAAGCTTTCAAGAAGGACGTCGAGAGCCAAGGTAAAAACTTCGATCAGGAGATTGGGCGCCTATACTCGTCAGGCGCGGTGGCAAAAGCTTACATCCAATGCTATGAGCACTTGAAGGAGCCCTCCCAGGTTGGTCCACTGCTACGGGCGGAGTACCCGCCCAACCAAGCTGATGTGAGCATGGACGAAATGGTTGATATCGTTCGCGAGGCGATTGCGGGTAGTGGCAAGCTCCCCTGCACGCTTTTGGTGCTCGATGAAATACAGCAGTTCATCGGTCAAGATGCCCAGATTGCCCTCGACGTCCAGGAAGTCACCGAGGCATTAAGCAAGGAGATGGGTGGGCGATTGATGGTCATCGGTACTGGCCAAAGCGCCCTCAACGATACGTCGAATCTCCAGCTCCTGATGGGCCGCTTCAGTGTGAAAATTCACTTGAAGGACAACGATGTCGATCGGGTGGTGCGCACTGTTGTCTTGCAGAAACGCGACGACAAGAAGCCTTCCATCAAGCAACTGACAGAGAAGAACGAGGGCGAAATCACCCGTCAACTTAAGGCTACCAAGCTCGCAACCCAATCTGACGACGTGGCCGCTTATGTTCAGGATTTCCCGCTTCTGCCGGTGCGCCGCCGGTTCTGGGAAAAGGTTCTCCATTCTGTGGACTCGACCGGCACCAAAGCTCAAATGCGGACACAACTCCGCGTTGTGCACGAAGCATGCTGTGCCTGTGCGAATGATGAACTCGGCGCTGTTGTGCCCGGCGACTTTATCTATGACCAGATCGCTAACGACCTCGTCACCTCTGGAGAGATGCAGAAGCGTTTCCAGGAAATCATCGAACTGCAAAAGACCCAGCCGGATGGAGCCTTGCGTAGTCGCGTCTGCGCTCTTGTATTCCTGATCAACAAGCTCCCTCGCGAACATGGCACGGATCTTGGTGTCCGCGCTGAGCCGGAGCACCTGGCTGACTTGCTCAGCACGGACCTGGTCACGGGCAGCACTGCTCTCCGTCAGCAACTTCCTGGAATCCTCGATGCGTTGGAGCAGGATGGTGTCCTGATGAAGGTGGACACAGAATACCGTCTGCAAACCACCGAAGGGGCAGCCTGGGAGGCGGAGTTCCGCAAACGCCGCGCCTCTGTACTCAACGACGAGCCGCTCATAGCATCCATACGCTCTCAGCTTCTTACCAAGGCCGTGACGGCGGCGCTCGGAGGCGGACTCTCCATCCTGCAAGGCGCAGCCAAAGAACGCCGCAAGGTCAATGTTCACTACGGTGAAGGGAAGCCCGAGGAAACAGACGGCATCACTCTCTGGGTGCGTGATGGCTTCTCATCGACTCCGGCGTCGGTGCTCGCGGAAATCCAACAGCTCAGCACTGACGACGCCACTCTCCACTTGTTCCTTCCAAAGCTCCCCGGCGACGGGTTGAAGAACGCCATTGCCTCAGTTCAGGCAGCCCAGGAGACGCTTAACTTCAAAAGCAATCCAACCTCGATTGAGGGCAAGGAGTGCAAGCAAGCAATGGTGACGAAGCTGAGCACGCAAGAAGAGAATGTCGCGGAACACATTGGCGAGATTATCAAGGGTGCAAGCCTCTACCTTTCAGGTGGGCAGGAACAGCCTCTCATTGTGCTCCGGGTCGGAGTCGAAGATGCCGCCAAACAAGTGCTCAATCGGCTGTACCCCAAGTTCAGTGACGGCGACTCGGCGAACTGGCCGCAGGTTTTCAAGAAGGCCAAAGAGGGGTCTCCGAACGCCCTGGATAAAGTCGGATTCACCGGAGATCCTCAGACTCACCCCGTGGCCACGGCGATCATTGGCTATCTTGGCTCTGGCAAGACAGGTCTGGAGGTTCGCAAGAAATTCAAAGCTTCGCCCTATGGGTGGCCTGAGGACGGACTGAATGCGGTCTTGACGACCCTACTTGCAAGTAACCATCTCAGTGCCCGCGTGAAAGGCACTCCGTTGACCTTGGCGGAGGTTGACCTGCCCAAGCTCGGCCAAGCGACATTCCGTACAGAGAGTCCCGTCCTTACCGTGGCCCAGAAACTCGCCATCCGAAAGCTCTTCCAGGATGCCGGCCTCGTATTCACTCCCGGTAATGAACCCGCCGATGCGATCCGCTTCATTGAACAGGCCAAAACGATTGCCAAGCAGGCGGGCGGTGAAGCTCCCGCTCCGGCGGCTCCCGCCACTCTGGTGCTTATCGCCATGGAATCCCACTCTGGCAACGACCTGCTCATGGAGTTGCATGATCAGCGAGTCACCCTTCTGGCAACCATCCAGGGTTGGCAGGCGACCGGCGAGGAGATCGCCAAGCGCCTCCCGGTGTTCAACCTGACCGAGAAGCTCGTTGTGCAAGCTGTCGGCCTACCCGAAGAAGAGGAATGGAATGGCACCCTCGCGTCCATTCGCGCCAATCGTTCGCTGTTGGACGATCCCGATCCGGTCTCCAACGTTCTCAAAGCTGTGTCCAACGCGCTGCGGGCAAAGCTGGCCCTGGCGCACAAGACGCACGCAGAAGCGTTCGTTGCGCAGACGGCGAGGGTTGCTGGTCAGGCGGCGTGGAAGACTTTCCACGAAGAGAAGCGCCGTGCCTTGCTCTGCAACGCTGGAGCGGTGGAGAGGAAAGCGCCGACGGTTGCTTCGGATGAACAACTTCTCTCCGCTCTGCAGTCCTGTTCTCTGGCCACCTGGCACGCGCAGATCGATGCCTTGCCCGCCCAGTTCGACAAGGCGCACGCAGCAGCCATCATCGCGGCGGAACCCAAGGCCAAGCGCGTCACGCTTGCCGCCGCCACCATTCACGACCCGGATGAACTCAAAGCCTGGCTGGACAAAACCAAGACCACCATCGAAGCCGCCCTGAAAGACGGGCCAGTGATTCTCTGAGGAGCGGAAGCATGATGCCGATTTCCCTGTCGAAGGCTCACCGCAAGCTGCTCGAAAATACCACCGGCGAGGCACGTGTGCTGGCGGAGTCGGCTTGCAGTGCCGCGTTGGAGAACCTGGCGGTTCATGAAAAGGACTACCGCGGCCACATGACCGTGGAGCAGCGTCTTCTTCGCAATCGACTCCGGGCTCGTGGACGCGCCCTAGGCGACAAGCGCGATGAACGCACCGGCATTCAGGGCATTCACCACCTCATGGAATTGGCGGCCTACGAGCACTGGCATCGACTGCTCTTCACGCGCTTCCTCACCGAGAACCATCTGCTCATCACCGATGAGGCCAACGGCTCCGTTCCTATCACTCTTGAAGATTGCGACGATCTTGCCCCGGAGCTTGGGGCGCGGGATGGATTCGATCTGGCCTGCCGCTTTGCCAGCCTCACGCTTCCCGGTGTCTTCCGGCGGGATGACCCCGTGCTGGAACTTCCGATTGCGATGAACGATCAGGTTGAACTGCGCGAACTTCTCGCGGCTCTTCCGGCGGAGTGCTTCGTTGCCGATGACGGCCTCGGCTGGACCTATCAGTTTTGGCAAGCGCAACGGAAGAAGGAAGTCAACGACTCCGGCAAGAAGATCGGGGCGGATGAGCTGTCGCCCGTCACCCAACTCTTCACCGAGGACTACATGGTGGAATTCCTCCTCCACAACACTCTCGGCGCCTGGTGGGCGGGGAAACTTGGGCCGATCCAGGCCGACTCGGAAGAAGAAGCGCGCGCATACGCGGCGCTTCCGGCCTGCGACGGCGTTCCGGGGATTGTGTGGACCTATCTGCGGTTCGCGCAGGATGAGACGAGCAAGACATGGCTGACGGCTGCGGGGACATATGGTGGATGGCCGAAGACCGCCAATTTGATTCGATTGCTCGATCCCTGCATGGGCAGCGGGCATTTCCTGGTCTTTGCCCTGCCGCTGCTGGTTCGCTTGCGGATGGAGGAGGAGAATCTCAAGCCGAAGGCGGCCGTGGTTGCAGTGCTCAGCGACAATATCCACGGCTTGGAACTGGACGAGCGTTGCACACAGATTGCCGCCTTCAATGTAGCGTTGACGGCATGGAAGTTGGCTGGCTACCAAGTGCTGCCGTCGCTCCACTTAGCATGCTCTGGACTTGCGCCGAGCGCAACGGAAGCAGAATGGTTGGCGCTCGCTGGTGACGATAACCGGCTTCGGAACGGCATGGTGCGGTTGCATGGATTATTCATGGATGCCGCTGTTCTTGGCAGCCTAATCAACCCACATTCTGTGGCTGGTGATTTGCTGGTGGCCGCGTTTCATGAACTCCAGCCGGTCCTTAAGAAGGCACTATTAACGGAGGCAAAGGATGACACCGCTCATGAAATGGCCGTCACTGCATATGGCTTGGCCTGTGCCGCTGAGATTCTCGGGAGCCACTTCACACTCGTTGCGACTAACGTACCTTACTTGGGGCGAGGTAAGCAGTGCAAGACACTGATGGATTATTGTGAAGAATTTCACCCTAAGGCTAAGTCAGACCTTGCGACTTGCGTTGTTGAACGCTGCTTGGAATTTTGTGCTTATGGAGGAAGCGCAGCGCTTGTAACGCCACAAAGCTGGCTATTCCAGGCGACGTACTCCTCATTTAGAACAAGGCTCTTGGCCGACAAATGCTGGGATGCTTTGGCAAGGTTAGGGGCAAATTCATTTCAGGACATGAACTGGTGGGCTGCGCTGACTTTGCTCTCCATATACACAAATCTCACCCCCACGACCTCACATCGTACGTCAACATTCGATGTATCTTCGGAAGCGGAACCAATACAAAAGTCTATGGCTTTGGCTACCACGCCCCTCGCTCAAATATCGCAAAAAGGCCAGTTATCTAATCCAGAGGCGGTAATCATCTTTGAAGAAAACACAAACATTAGTCGGCTAGTCGAATTCGGGAAGTGCATCCAAGGGATCCTGCCTGCTGACCGATCAAGACTCGTCCGATTGTTTTGGGAAACCTCGGCATTGCCGGAGGGCTGGGAATTCTTTCAAGGATCAGACGTTGCCACACATCCGTCGAATGGACGCTACCAGGTTCTCAACTACGCCTATTTCAAAGAGAACTTTGCAGAAATAGGGGGCAGATTGCAGGGGCTTCGAGCCTTTGGGAAGAAGGGTGTAAGTGTCTCAAAGATGAATGCACTAACTGTCACTCTTTATAGCGGAAAGCCGTTTGATGGAAATGCTCACGCTTTTGTTGTTACCGACGAAGAGAAGTTGCCTGCTATCTGGTGTTTTTTTTCAAGCGAAGCCTTTGGGGTTGAAGTTCGTAAAGTAGATCAAAAAGTTGATGTAACTAACTCCAGCATTGATAAAGTTGCGTTCGATTTTGAGCATTGGAAGAAGGTTGCGGCGGAGAAATATCCGAACGGCTTGCCAAAGCCTTTTTCCAACGATCCAACTCAGTGGCTTTTCAATGGCCATCCGAAGGGTTCCGATCAGCCTCTTCACGTAGCTGTCGCCCGTCTGCTCGGCTACAAATGGCCGCGTCAGACCGGCAGCAGCTTTCCCGATTGTCCTGCTCTTGGCCCCGACGGACTGGAAGCCTTCGCCAACAGCGACGGCATCGTTTGCTTGCCCCCAGTCAATCGTGAACAACCCGCCGCCAACCGTCTCCGCCAGCTTCTCGCCGCTGCCCTCGGCGCCCTGGACGAACGCTCTCTGATCGCCGCAGCCGGACTCAAGGGAAGCAAATCCAAAACCCTCGAAGACTGGCTCCGCGATGAGTTTTTCGAGCAGCACGCCAAGCTCTTCCACGACCGCCCGTTCATCTGGCATCTCTGGGATGGCCGTTCCGACGGCTTCCACGCGCTGGTCAACTATCACAAGCTGGACAACGCTGCACTGAAAAAGCTGACCTACAGCTACTTGGGCGACTGGATTCAGCAGCAGGACATTGACGCCAAAGCCGACAAACCCAGCGCTGCCGAACGCCTGGGCGCTGCCCGCGCTCTCCAAGCGAAACTTGCCGCCATTCTCGAAGGCGAGGCTCCGCTCGACATCTTCGTGCGCTGGAAGCCAATCAAAGATCAAGCCCAGGGCTGGAATCCAGACCTCAACGACGGCATCCGTCAGAATATCCGCCCATTCCTGCTCGCCGGGGATGTTGGCAAGCGCGGTGCAGGATTATTCCGCACTGTACCCCTTAAGCTGAAGGATGATGACCGCGGCACAGAGCCGCACCGACCCAAAGAGGAATACCCCTGGTTCTATTGCGAAGATGAGCCGGGCAGCGATCCGGACGTCGGCAAGGAGTTTGTGGGCAAACGTTGGAATAACGTCCACTTGACGCTGGAGAAAAAGAGGAGGTCGAAGGCGTGAACGTCCTCGCGGCAATTCAGGAGTCCTTTCGGTGGGCGGCCAATTACAACAGCCACGAGCTAGCTGCGCCGACGGTCGTCTTGTGGCCAGATGAAGAGCGTCTTTGGGCTCAGACGATAGACGAGTTGCGTGCCAGCTTCCCGTTGCTGTGGACTCTGGGAGAGTACGATCCCGGCAAGGCGACTGGCCCGGCAGTCTGGTTGCGCTATAAGATTGAGACGCAGCAGGGCGCAGATGTTCCGGTAATCTACCTTCCCGGTGTCGGACGCTCCGCCTTCCGCAACGCCGAGCAATGCCCCAAGCCGCTGACGCACCTGTTTGCCTTGCAGTTCCAAGGCCAGTTCTGGACACAGAAGAACGGGAAAGATTGGACTCCATTTGCATTCCTATCGAGTGACAATGGCGGCCTAGGGCTGGATGTTGCCTCTGACCTAGAAACGAAGAAGGCCATCCAGGAGTGTCTGCCGGCGCTGCTGAAGGTGGATGTCGATTCCCTGAAGACTGGAAGACTGGAAGCAGCCGACTTCCGTGCCATAGTCACACCCGATCCTGCGCGAACCCTGCTGCGCTGGATGAGCGACCCTGTACGAATCAAGCAAGAACAGGAGAAGGCCGGTACCGCGTGGGCCAGCTTCTGCGCCGTCTGCCGGAAGAACTATCACCTCGACCCGGAGAAGGACGGCGCGATCACCGCCGCCGAGAAGCTGACCAGCGGCAAAGGTGCGTGGCCAACGGTCTGGCAACGGTACAAGGACGAAGCTCGTCTCTACCCAGGGGTGAAGAGCCTGCTTGAATCCTTCTCTGCATCGGGCCTCTTTGAACCGCCGAGCGAGTACAGGCCGCTGAGCAACCGCGCGGAAGAAGAGCGCCTGGAGAACGATCTGCTGGCGCTTGGAGCAGCGACACAAACCGATGCCGTGGCAAAGGTCAAGGCTCTGGCCGCAGAACATGGTCCACGGGCGAAATGGGTGTGGGCTAAGTTGGGGGAATCTCCGCTGGCTGTGGCTGTAGGCCACCTCAAGGAAATGGCCGAGACCGTCGAATCGACGGGGAACCCCGGCACTTGGGAGGCGCTGGCAAGCTACTACAGTTCCACGGGATGGAAGGCGGACCGCAGTGTCCTTCGTGCTCTGGATGCGGCTCGAACCAACGCAGCTGGGAAGGCGGTAACCGCCGCGGTCCGGGCGGTGTACATTCCCTGGCTGGAAAAGCTGGCTTCGTTTACCCAGGCGCAGGCGGTCAAGTACCCCGCCCATGGGTCGAAGGCTTGCCGCGCCCTGCCAGCAGAGGACAGTACCGTCTACCTGTTTGCCGATGGCATGCGCATGGATATTGCACGAAGCCTGGAAGAGAAGCTACTGGGTTCTGGGATGCCCGTTGACGTTGCCTTTAGATTTGACTGGGCTGCTTTGCCAACCGTGACGGCAACTGCCAAGCCGGCATGGATGCCGTTGGCGGAAATGCTAGGCGGGCCATTGGAGGGAATGGGTTTTCAGGCCAAGGAACAAGCAAACGGAAAAGCGCTCACACATCCTCGGTTCAAACAGCTCATGGCGGAGCTTGGAATTGTCTACGTTGAAGCAACAGAGCTTGGATCACCAAGCGGGTGCGGCTGGACGGAACACGGCTCCATCGACACTTATGGCCACGAGCAGGGAGCGAAGGTTGCCTGGCGGGTAGACGAAGAACTTACAGGTTTAGAGCAACGCATCGCCGAACTCCTCAAAGCCGGGTGGGCTAAAGTGAAAGTGGTCACTGATCACGGCTGGCTGATGGTTCCTGGCGGGCTGCCCAAAACTGACTTGCCGAAGCATCTCACAGCGTCTCGCTGGAAACGATGTGCGATTCCCGGACCGGGCGCCCAGCACGGCTATCCATTGACCTCATGGTTTTGGGATGCCGCCGAAGCTGTCGTCCTCGCTCCCGGCATATCGTCTTTTGAGGCCGGAATGGAATATGCTCACGGAGGGCTCACCGTGCAAGAGGCACTGATTCCGTCTCTGACGGTGAGTGCCAAGCACGCGGGGATGGCGAAGTCTGTCGTCTTGAAGGAACTAAAGTGGTCTGGGCTGAGGCTGAACATGGTGTTGGAAGGTGCGCATGGCCTCATGGTCGATGTCCGGAGCAAGGTGGCGGATGCCGGGAGCAGCTTTGCCGCGAGTCCGGTGAGTGCTTTAGGCGACGGACAGAAGACCAGCATCCTGGTGGAAGATGATTCCGCCATGGGAAGCAAAGCCTTCCTTGTTGTGGTTGGTGAAGGCGGCCAGGTGATATTCAAACATGAAATTGTGATTGGAGCGAACTAGTATGCAGCTTGACGCACTGGATCAGATCGCCGACAAGGCATTCGAAGGGTACCTCGTTCGAAAGGACCTAGTTCGCCAGTTCAAGGGACAATATCCGGTCCCCACTTACGTGGCGGAGTTCCTTTTGGGGAGGTATTGCGCCAGCGTAGACGAGACTGAAATTCAAGAAGGACTCGCCATCGTCCAACGACAGTTGGCCAGCCGTACGGTCCGTGCGGGCGAGGAAGAACTGTTCAAAGCCCGCGCCAAAGAGCAGGGCCGGGTGAAGCTGATCGATCTGGTCAAGGCTAGATTGGATGCCAAGAACGATTGCTTCGTCGCCGAACTCCCAAGTTTACGCCTCAGTGATGTTCGCATAGCTGATGAACTGGTTCACGCCCATGACCGGATGTTGACCGGAGGGTTTTACGCCGAGGTCGATCTTAACTATGACCCCAGCATTGCTGATGAGAAGAACGGACGCCCTTTCGGCATCGAGTCCCTGCGCGAGATTCAGCTCTCGAAGAGCGATGTACTGGAAGCCCTCTGCAAGGGGAGATCGCTCCTCACGTTCAAAGAGTGGAGGGATGTTCTGCTGCGGAGCGTCGGACTGGAATCGTCGGTTCTAGGGGAGCGTACCTGCGACGTCATGCTTCTTCGAATGGTTCCCTTCGTCGAAAACAACTACAACGCCGTTGAGCTTGGCCCTCGCGGAACTGGCAAGAGCCATCTTTATCAACAGGTGTCGCCCTACGCTCATCTCGTCTCAGGCGGAAAGGCCACGGTTGCGAAGATGTTCGTCAACAACGCAAACGGCCAGCGCGGCTTGGTCTGCCAATACGATGTGGTCTGCTTCGACGAGGTCTCCGGGATTTCCTTTGATCAGAAGGACGGGATCAACATCATGAAGGGGTACATGGAGTCCGGGGAGTTCAGCCGTGGCAAGGAGAGCATTCGCGGATTCGGCGGCATGGTCATGGTAGGCAATTTTGAAGTCGATATAGAACACCAGCAGCGAATTGGCCACTTGTTCGGGCCACTTCCACCAGAGATGCGCGACGACACTGCCTTCATGGACCGCATCCACTCCTATATCCCCGGCTGGGATGTACCGAAAGTTAGCAAGGAACAGTTGACCGACCATTTCGGCCTCGTCAGCGATTTCTTGTCTTCATGCTGGAACCACCTTCGCTCCCAAAGCCGCGTCAACAAACTCCAGGGTCGCATTCTCTTCGGCGGGGCCTTGAGTGGCCGCGATACAACTGCTGTGCAGAAAACGATGAGCGGGCTTCTCAAGCTGATGTTCCCTGATCCAGAGGTCGACATACCGGATGAGGCTATTGAGTGGGCTGCGAAGCTTTCCTTGGAATGCCGCCGCAGAGTGAAAGAACAGCAGAAGCGCATTGGGGCCGCGGAATTCCGCAACACGCATTTCAGCTTTACGATGTGCCCCGACGGGATCGAGCAGTTTGTCTCAACACCGGAGTTGCGTAGTGAGAACAGCATTAGCAGCGATCCTCTCTCTGCAGGTCAGGTATGGGCTTTGTCTCCAGGCGGAGCGGATGAGAATCCAGGTTTGTTCCGCATTGAAGTAACCGAGGGCCCGGGGAGCGGCATCAAGATTCTCAACCAGAGTCCCCCTGGGCCTCTCAAAGAGAGCGTGCGCTGTGCCGAACAGAATCTCTATTCGAGGGCGAAGCAATTGGTAGGTGATCGTGATCCACGCGCTCATGAATTCACTATCCAGTTCCGCTCCTTTGATGCATGCAAGAGCGCATCAGCTACAGGGGTTCCGATTTTGCTTGCCCTGAGTTCTGCTCTCGTTGAACGAAGCCTCGAAGGCGGTCTCGTCATTGTTGGTGGTCTCAATCTTGGGGGGTCGGTCGAGCCAATCTATAACGCTGTCAGCATCATCGAGCTGGCTGCCGACAAGGGTGCACAGAAGATTTTGATGCCTGTCACTGTCCGCAAACAACTTTTCGATCTGCCAGACGATCTGGCTACGAAGGTAACGGTCGTGTACTACGCGGACGCAAGGGATGCGCTTCTTAAGGCACTCAGCGAGTGACAGCCTGACAATAGAGATTAAGGAATAACATGCCGAACGATAACGCAGAGCTTCCGCCCACCATTCATCTTGGATATCTGCCGGATGAGATTATCGTTGCTCACTTACGGCATGCCAGGGAGACCATTCGCTTTGTCGGCCCTGGCTTATCGTTACCTGTCGCCAAAGTACTGACGGAGCGGTGGTATGAATTGGGCTATAGAGCAGTCGAGGTGGCGATTGATGCAGATGCAGAGCTGTGCCGGATCGGGTATTGCGACGGAGAGTCACTCAGGCTACTTGCAACTACCGCCGCCGCCCTAGGTACAAGAATCCTCAGGCAGTCTGGCATTCGTCTTTGTGTTCTGGAAATTGACGGTGAGCGGATCATCTACGCACCCACGCCTCGTCTGATCGAAGAATCGGACATGGATAGTGCTCAGGTTCAACTCGCCCCAAGTCAGGGCAGGAGCCTAGAAGAGCAGATCCTTTCTCATTTGAACCAGGCGCCATGCCCGCTGACAGAATCGGACGTGGCGGAGGTGGCCGAAAACCTCGAACTGAGTCCGCCTCAACCGTTTGATCTTGCCCGGCAGGTTCATGTTCTTAGTAGTAAATTCCAGTTTGTTGAATTCAGCCTTACTGGGGCAGCTCTTGCCCGCAAGCGAGTGCCTGTCCCGAAGGATCTCCTCGGGTTAGCTAATGATTCAGCGATGAGAGACCTACTGCAAACGACTTACAAGTTGATTGCGAAGGACGATGAAGTATCCGGCGAACACCTTATGGCTGGGCGGAATGAAATCGAAAAGAGGTATCTGAAACAGGTCATCGGGTACGGAACCGTAATTATGAATACTGATCGTGGAGACTTCGAGAAGGCGGTGAAGAGGCTGCGAGAGGAGGTAGAGAGATTCCAGAAGAAAGCGGAGGAAGAACTCGGTGAGGCAATTGAGAAGAATTGCGCCCGAGTGATTGAGCAGTTGCTGCCGAACATCGTGAAATCCCCGCCTCGGCGCTGGGGGCTTTTCTTGGGGGATGCCCCGAGTGAAGGGGACTGCCGTAAATTACTTGAAGAGGACTTGAAACGTGCATACGGAAGTGCAGCCAAACACCTTGAGAAGATTGAGGTGCGCGATGTCTACAAGAACATCACGGTTGAGATGCTGCATGATCAGGGGTTTGAGAAGGCTGCTGAGAAAGTGGGTCTTCTCGTTAAGAACAATGCGGAAGAATATGACGCTGCCAAGACCAGGGCGAGAGAGTAACCGGCACAGAGCTGTCGTGACTCTGGTGGAATCGAGAGTTGTGTAAAGGGAGGGTCTGCAATGGCGAACAAATACGGAGAAGCTGCACTCATCGCCGCACTGCGCCCAACTTCCACAGGGGTAGACCTCGGAGCTCGTTGGGAGCATGCGATGGATACTCTGTATCCCACGAGCCCTACAGCGCGGAAGAAGGGCTGTCCTCGGGGTGCATTTCTAGGTCTCTGTGAGGGGGGTTTGGTTAAGGGCATTCCTGCCGGCCACTACACGGCATCGAAGGACAATAAAGGGTACGCGGTCCGTGCGGTAGCGTTGTTGAGTGAGGGAAAACAGAAATGGTCTGTAAGTGCATTGTGGCGTGCGGTAACAACTGACGGTGAAAAGTCGCACAACAGTCAAATGGATGTTGTGCTGGCGCTATGGAAGAACAACCTCATCATCCGCAAGTCATGAGCCCGCGATGGAACGTTGCAAGTTCCAACACCCCGGTAGGGCGTGTGCCCCTCCAAAGGCATGTGGATCGTCTGCACTTGGTAAGAAGTAGTGAGGACTAGGGGATAGTCCACGCCTATGTAAGTATTCGGGTGATAATCGACGACGAATCAGGTTCCGAATTAATCGTCATTCCGACCCAACTCGAAAGATTGACTGTCACGTCTATAATACCCTTCCATCCCCTCACTGAGTGGTAAGGCGATTTGCATTAATCCAGAATCGCTTCTGGAGCCATCGTTTCTTAGGGGTGACCTCGAATTCGAGGCCATCTGGTGGCTTTTCGGGGTTAGCTCGTTGAATCAATTTTCAGATTCGTTAAGCTTAGTCGAGTTGGTCTAATTGCCAGGAATGAAAAAGTGCGGAAGGCAGTGTAATAGCTCGCGAGGCTCGATGCCCGTTTTCGTAGCTTTAGTGTTTATCGTGTTAATCTTTCCTCGGTGGTCACCGCAAAACCGGCCATACGTGGTCACTTCAAAACCGGCCATAGAGATTGGCCTAAGACGTGATTGTTTTACCGCTCGGCAGCGTGCATTTGCAAGGCTCGGTTTGATCTGTCGGAGTTGGGTCTGATTCTCAAGGCTTCTGGTTGCGTGCTATGTTGGGAGTCGCTCCGCCGGGGTCGCGCCTTGCGGAGTGATCCAGGGCCGATGACACGGGGCTGGCTCCGAAGGAATCGGTGATCGAGACCCTCTGCGGCTTGCCTGATGGGCTGGCTGGCGGAGGGTT
>Ga0182027_10003742_pt1 | contig 23855 bp, 14 predicted proteins | sample 712E1DmetaG_FD_121300 | JGI IMG/M metagenome (GOLD analysis project Ga0182027, IMG submission 121300) | Permafrost microbial communities from Stordalen Mire, Sweden - 712E1D metaG (Illumina Assembly) | ecosystem: Environmental > Terrestrial > Soil > Wetlands > Permafrost | place: Sweden... | reverse complement strand
TGCCGCGGCAGGTGAACCAATACAAGTGGCAGCGCGCGTTTACGGTGTACGACGAGTGGCAGCAGGCGTCATTCACCAAGCAGTCGCCTCTGCCTTTCTACGTGAAAGACAAGGTATCGACCTGCCAGACCTGCCACATGGAAAAGGAGCCGATCACCTCCCGCGACTACGGCTCGGAGCCCGGCAAATTGTCTTCGCATCGTTGGCTGGGCGCCAACACGCTCCTGTCCAAGTACTACGGCTACGACCAACAGATGGAGAAGACAATTGCGTTCCTGCGCAACAGCGCTCTCAACGTGGACATCTTTGCGCTCGAACAGAACGGAGGCAAGACCATTGCCCCGCTTGGAAACGAGCCATTCCCCGTTGCGCCCGGCGACGATCTCACCATAACTGTTGTCATTCAGAACAAAGGAATCGCTCATAATCTCGTTCCGGAACAGCGCGATTTTTACGAGAGCTGGGTTGAGTTCGAAGCCAAAGACGCCGCCGGCCACGTGCTCACGCATTCCGGCGCACTTCAGTCGAACGGCTCGCTCGACCCCAGCGCGCACAGCTTTACCAATCGGCTGATCAATATCAACGGCCAGTTGAACGACCTGCACCAGGTGTGGGACACGCGCGTGATCGCCTATAACAACAGCATCGTTTCGGGCCGCTCGCAGATTGTTCGCTACGAGTTCAGGGTTCCAAAAGCCGCGGCCGGTCCGATTACGGTCACCGCAAAGGTCAACTACCGCCGCTTCAATCAGCACTTCATCGACTTTGCGATGGGCAAGCATTATGAGGAACCCGTGGTGGAGATGGCGGCGCGGACGCGGACTCTGGTCGTCGGCTCCAATCCTGTTACGCCGCCCGATCCGGCGGACAATCCGCTGTGGATGCGGTGGAACAATTACGGCATCGCGCTTCTCGATGCCCAGCAATATGCCGAGAGTGAGCGCGCCTTTGAGAATGTGGCGCAGTTGCGGCCCGACTACGCCGATGCGTATACCAACATTGCCATCGCGGACTTCTCGTGGCAGCGCTACGGCCCTTCGCGTGCCAACCTGGAGCAGGCGCTCAAACTCGCGCCGCACAACGCACGCGCGCTTTACTACCTTGCATTGGTTGATCGCATTCAAGGTCATCCGGACGCCGCGATAGCAGACTTGCTCGATGTGATTACGCAGTTCCCACGCTCGCGCGACGCTCACCGCGAACTCGGCTTCTCGTTTTATCAGCAGCATAAATATCAAGAGGCGCGCACTGAATACGAGACCGTGCAGTCGATCGATCCAGACGATCTGTCGGCGCATTACATTCTCTCGATTGTCTACCGCCGTCTGGGCATGCAGAAAGAAGCCTCGGTCGAGGCAGCGGCCTTTGCGGATCAGAAGGACGATCCCACGGCCAATGTCTACGCGCTCGAGTTCTTGAGCAAGCATCCTGAAGTAACCGCGGAGAGCGTGCCTTGGCACGTGCATCGGGATCGCGCAAACGAGAGCACTCAAACCGTCGGAGGAAGCGGCCAATGAGGCTGTGGCTTCCTGTGGTTTGTTTGTGTTTGGCGGCAGGCTCTCATACATTTGGGTCATCGCAAAATCAACGTGAGCACGGCGCCGAAGTGTTTGCCGCCAGCGGATGCAGGCACTGTCATACCATTCGTAATGTGGGTGGCCACAAGGGGCCGGACCTCTCAGGCGTGGGCAGAGTCTTGAGCAAGGAAAAGATACGCGCGCAGATTCTTCACGGCGGTAACGAAATGCCGCCCTTCACTGACGATCTCGAACCAGCGGAGGTCGATGTTCTGGTTGCCTACCTGCGGTCCTGCCGCGAGAAGCCGAAGAAAATGCAACCAAATCCCGGTCCGGCTCTGGACAAACCTGTTTCGCGCTAGCGTGGAGTTCCTGGCGAGCGAGGGCGAGGCCATGCTCACGCCGGAGGACCATCGCGTAAACTGGATTGGTTCCGTTCTGGTTTTGAATTCGCGATAATTGGGGATGACGGCAATGCGGAAGACTCGGGGTTTGGCGCTTCTATTCCTGGTGTGGATGTCAATGTTCTGCGGGGCGCAGAGCCGCTTCGATGCTGAGGCTGTCCGGCTCAACAATCGTGGCGTGGCGCAGATGAGCCAGCAGTTCACCGAGCGTGCCGCGGATAGCTTTACTCAAGCCTTCAAGAAGGATCCGACGCTTGCGCAAGCCGCGGTCAACGAGGGCATTGCGCTCGACACGCTGCAGAAGGTTGACGAGGCCAAGGCCGCATTCAAACAGGCCATTGCGCTGGACCCGAACAGCGCGCAGGCATGGTACAACCTGGGTCTGGCGCAACACGCGGGCAACGAATTGGAGTTGGCGCTGGTCAGTTTTCAGCAGGCGGCGAAGATCGATCCCCACGATGTGGACTCGCTCTATTTTGAGGGCGCCTGCTACCAGGAGATGAAGCAGTTTGACAAGGCCATCTCGAACTTCGAGGCGGCGCTGGCAATCAACCCCCTGCACGCTTCTTCTGAGTTCGGGCTGGCCAGGGCGTTGCAGCGGACCGGCCAGACAGCGGAGGCGAAGAAGCACTTCGCGCGCTTTCAGCATTTGACGAACGCCAAGGTCTCATCGGCACTGGGGCTGAGCTATGGGGAGCAGGGACGCTACTCGATTGTGAAGGCGATCGGAGAGCCGGAGACAATCCAGCGCACGATGATCCCTGTGAAACTGGTGGCGCAATCGATGATTCCCCCGGCACACGGAGCGGCGTCTGCCGCGGCTGCATTTTCCACGACCGGCGGAGCCTGCATGATGGATGTGACCGCCTCTGGAGGCATGGACCTGCTACTGATGCAGTCGGGAACGCAAGCTATTCGTATTCTGCATCGGCGCAACGACGGGCAGTTTGAAGAGCTCGATGCGGCGGCGGCTGGATTGAAAGCGGACGGGCGCGCCGTAGCCTGTGCGGTCGGCGATTACAACGGCGACGGACTGAATGACCTGGCCGTAGCGCTTGACGGCGCAGTGCTTCTGTTTCGCAATCTCGGGCACGGGCAGTTCAAGAACGTGACAGCCGAAAGTGGCCTCGCTCCGCGCAATCGCCCGACGGGCATCACGTTTGTGGACTATGACCACGACGGCGATCTGGACCTGCTGTTGACGGGTGCACCGCTCAAGCCGGGCGATGCAGCCAACGTGTTGTGGCGCAATAACGGCAACGGAACATTCACTGAGCAGACGGAGCCGACCGGCTTGGGCGGAAGCGGCAACACAGCCGCGGCGATTCTCACCGACTTCAACAACGATCGCGCGGTTGACTTGGCGATTACAGGCGAAGGAGCTTCGCCGCTGATCTATGTGAATCCGCGCGAGGGCAAGTATCCTACGCAGCCGCTGTATGAGGATGCGAAGTTGCCACCCACTGTGGGCATCGCGGTGCTTGACTACAACAAGGACGGCTGGATGGATATCGCCGTTACCCATGCGGGCGCGCCTGGACTTACGCTTTGGCGCAACGTGGAGGCTCCGGATCACGTGAGCCGGCGCTTCACGCGGGTCGAACTACCGCTGAAGGATGCAGTACGCGGATGGGGCCTTACGCCCATCGATATTGATAACGATGGCTGGGTTGACCTGGCGGCAATTGTGGAAACAAAGGCTGGGCCGCGTGTACGCGTGCTGCGCAATCGCGGCGACGGCAGCTTTGAGGACGTGAGTTCGCGGCTGGGCCTGGACAATGTCATCTTGCATTCTCCGCGGGGATTGATCGCTGCCGATGTGGATGGTGACGGCGCGCCTGACCTGATCGTGACGCAGGAGAATGCCGCGCCCGTGTTGCTGCGCAATGTTGGCGCAAACAAGAACCATTTTGTGCGCCTCGATCTCGCTGGCCTGGCCGACAACAAAACCGCGCTGGGCGTCAAGGTGGAGGTTTTTGCGAGCGGGCTTTGGCAGAAGTGGGAACTGGCGGGCGCATCAGGTTATGCGACGCAGGCGCCGCCACAAATTCTGGTCGGCCTGGGCGATGCAAAGGGAATCGACCTGCTGCGCATTTTGTGGCCGACGGGGGTGCTGCAGGACGAGATCGACTTGCCTCAGCAGCAGGTGATCGCGATGAAAGAGGCTGATCGGCGTGGCAGTTCATGCCCGGTCCTCTTCGCGTGGGATGGACACCGCTACAAGTTCATAACGGACGTGATCGGGGCCGCCGTTGTTGGGCACTGGTTCACGCCTTCGCGCCGCAACATATCGAATCCGGGCGAGTGGATCAAGGTGGACGGCGCCGACGTTGCCCTGGTCAACGGTAAGGTGAGCCTGCGCTTCATGGAGCCGATGGAAGAAGTGAACTACATTGACCAACTGCGCTTGCTTGCGGTCGATCATCCCGACGATGTGGATGTGAATCCCGATGAGCGCTTCCTTGACGATCCGCCGTTTGCCTCCGGCCGCGTAGTGGCCAGCGCGAACACAAAATTGCCATCGGGCGCATGGGACGGGGAAGGGCAGGATGTGCTCAATCAACTGAGCCGCCGCGATCATGTTTTTGCCAGCGGCTTCACGGCGATGCCTTACGATGGTTTTGCCCAACTGCATGCGCTCACACTCGACCTGGGCACTGTGCAGCCAATGGCTCCGCTGCGCTTGCTGATGACGGGCTACGTGAACTATTTCAGCGCGACTTCGCTTTATGGTGCGTGGCAGGCAGGGATCAAGCCGATCTCTCCCTACGTTGAGGCTGAGTTACCTGATGGCTCGTGGCAGCGCATTCCCGGCGAAGCGGGCTTTCCTGCCGGGCTCGAGCGGACCATCGTGGTCGATCTCAGCGGCAAATTGCCCGCGGGTACCAGACGCATTCGGCTAATGACCAACCTGCAGATCTTTTGGGACCAGGTGCTGATCGACCAGAGCGAGGATGCAAGGGCGCTCACAAATGAAGTTTCTCTTGCATCGGCGACGTTGCAATTCCGCGGTTATCCAACACAAATCGAAGGCAAGAGTCCTGGCGACCTGGACTATGACTACAATCGCGTAAGCCTGAGCGGTCCCTTCCAGCGCGAGCGCGGCAGCTACACGCGCATGGGGGATGTGACGGCCTTGCTGAATAGCGTTGACGATCGGTTTGTCATCTACGGGAGCGGCGAAGAGATTCGAGCCGAGTTCGACACGGCCAAGCTACCCGCTTTGCCGGCCCACTGGAAGCGCGATTACTTTTTCTACGCCAACGGGTATGTGAAAGACATGGATTGGTGGGATGCGTCGCCGTTCACTGTCGCTCAATTGCCGTTTCACGGAATGAAGACCTATCCGTATCAGGCGAGCGACGCGAAATCCGTTGATGCGGACGAGCTTGATTACCAGTTGAATTGGAACGGCCGATTCGATTCAGGGGAGCCCGTGCGGTCCTATCGATTCAACTATCGGCTACTGCCATCGACGCCGCTCGAAGATGGAGTCTCGCAATCAACGCCAGGGGAGCGGCCATGAACGAGATTGTTCTGTCGCCGGCAACCAGGCAGCTCGAACTCGTGCGCACGGGGCAGATCCCGGTGGCCGAACTGGCCGAGGCGCACATCCGGCAGATTGAGCGCCTGAATCCGGCCCTCAACGCATTCGCCGATTTTGACGCGGATCGTGTGCGTGCACAGGCTCGGCGGCTCGATGCAGTGAAGGAGCCGCGCGGTCTGTTGCACGGTCTGCCGGTCACCGTCAAATCTTCGATTGCCACCGCGGGGTATCGCTGCGAAATCGGCAGCCTGCTGCACAAGGGCGAGATTCCTGCTGAGGACGCGGTTGTGGTGGCGCGGCTTCGCGCGGCGGGAGCGTTGATTCTGGGCACGACCAACTGCCCGGAGTTTCTGATGGCGTACGAAACCGCGAATCTGCTTCACGGCCGCACCCGCAATCCATGGGACCTGAACCGTTCTCCCAGCGGATCGAGCGGCGGCGAATCGGCAGCCATTGCGGCTGGCCTGTCGGCGGCTGGACTGGGCAGCGATAGCGGCGGCTCGGTGCGGGTTCCTGCGCACTTCACCGGCATCTGCTCGCTCAAACCCACACCGGGCCGTATTCCGGGCCGCGGCCATCTGCCGCCTTGCGTGGGGCCGTTCTCGATTCTGGGCGCCATCGGTCCCATGGCGCGCACCATGGGCGATGTCGAACTGCTCTTTCGCGCGCTTGCCGGCCAGGACCCGGGCGATCCCGTCAGTCCTCCGCTGGCACTCACCAAGCCTTCGCTCGAAAACCTACGTACCCATCCGATCGGTTTTTTTGAAGACGATGGCCTGGTTCCGGTCACACAAGAGACGCGGAGCGCAGTTCGTTCGGCGGCTCAGGCACTGCGCGACGCAGGTTTTCGCGTGGAGCCATTCCGTCCACGCGGTCTGGAGCAACTGCGCAAGTTTTGGTGGACGTTCTTTGTGCAATGCGGAGCCATGTTTTATGAGCCGGAGATTCGCGGAAAGCGCGACCGGCTGAGCCCCATCTTCAAAGAATTCCTCTCCTTTTCCGAAGCAGTCGCCCCCCTCACTGCAACCGAGTTGCTCGACGCATGGGCTGGGTTGGAGCTGCTCCGCGCAAAGGTGCTGGAAGAGATGAGCGCTTTCCCGGTGCTGCTTTGTCCGGTTGCCAGCATTCCCGCGTTTCGCCACGAAGAGCGCGCGTGGAAGGTCGAGGGCCAGACCGTCAACTATCTTGACGCCGTACGGTACACGCAATGGTTCAATGCGCTGGCCGCTCCGGCGGCGGTGGTTCCGGTTGGGAACTCGCCGGAGGGGCTGCCCATCGGCGTGCAGATTGTTGCGCGGCCCTTCGAAGACGAGACGGCACTGGCGGTAGCCACAGTGGTGGATGCAGCCTTCGGCTATCAGCCGCCCCCGATGGCTCGGGCCTGATTCCAGCCAGAGCCTTCCTCATCCACCTCCAAAAACTCGTCCTGGGGTGCCTGGAATCCGGCAACAGGTGCACAGGATCAATGCCTTTCTCCACCTTTCGGTTGATGCGTCCTGGGCAAGGGTCGCGGTACACTGACGCTTCCCCGGAATGGAGCGCACAGGGTGCGTGAAAGCTGGCAAGAACGATTTGCCGAGACGCCTGATGTCCTGATGAGTACGCGATGTCACCGGACAGTCGTTCCGGTGCTCGACTTCGCGATCGGGGGCGACGAATTTGTCACCATGGCTGGGCCTTGCTCGGTTGAGTCCGAACACCAGCTTATGGCCACGGCCCACCGGGTGCGCCGTGCAGGCGCTCGTGTCCTGCGAGGCGGTGCCTTCAAGCCCCGCAGTTCTCCCTACGCATTCCAGGGCCTGGGCCTCGAAGGCCTCAAGCTGCTCGTTGCGGCGCGTGAAGAGACCGGCCTGGCCATTGTTACCGAGGTGATGTCGGAGAGTGACGTTCCCCTGGTCGCCGAGTTTGCCGACATCCTGCAGATCGGGTCGCGCAGCATGGAAAATTACTCCCTGCTTGAAGCGGCAGCGCGATCTGGACGCCCCATCCTGCTAAAGCGCGGTATGGTGGCGACGATCGCCGACCTGCTGCGTTCCGCCCAGGTGATTCTCGACCACGGCAACCCCAACGTCATCCTGTGCGAGCGCGGCATCCGCACCTTTGAAACAGCGATGCGGAATACCTTCGACGCCGCCGGCATTGCGCTGCTCAAGCAGATCTCGCATCTTCCCGTGATCGCCGATCCCAGCCATGCATGCGGCCATCGCGATCTGGTTCCCGCGCTGGCGCGCATTGGCGTTGCCGCCGGTTCGGATGGACTGATTGTCGAGGTGCATCCCAATCCCGACAAAGCAATGAGCGACGGCGACCAGTCGCTGGACTTCGTGGAGTTCGACGCCATGATGGCCGCGCTGGAGCCGTGGATCGCACTGCGCGCAATCGCGGCGCGGGAAGAGCCATTGAATGAGCACGGCCTTGCCGAACCCTGTCCCATGGAGGCCGTGGGATGAAGTTGTTGCTCCGTGTGCTGCCCATGGCCGCAATGGCCGCCATGCTGGTTCCAAAATGCGGGTCTGCTTCCGGCGCCGCGAAGTCACAGGACGTCGACGTCATTGTCACGTCCGCACCGGTCTACCAGCCGCTCGCAGCCCTGCGTGGAGAGGAACGGTTCCCCGATGGTGCTCAACTTTTGCTTGTTCACCAGGGCAACGCAGCGCCACTGGTGAAAGGCTTTGCCGCGACCGCGGATGCAAATGTCTCGTTCGATGGCAAGTCGGTGCTCTTTGCCGGCAAGCAAGCCGCCGGCGATCCGTGGCAGATTTGGGAGCTTACGCTCGCGGATGGCTCGCTGCGGAAGCTCATAGCTGGCCCGGCCGATGCCATTCGCCCTCTCTATCTACCCGAGGGCCAGTTGGTTTATGCGTTGCGAACCTCCACGGGTTATCAACTGGTGGTTGCAGGCAAAACCAGATCCTGGACGTTTGACCGCATCTGGGCGGACGCCGGTTCGACATTGCTTCCGCTTTCCTATTTCCCAGCGAGTGCGATTCCCGCGGATGTGCTGCTCGACGGACGAATTTTGTTTGAAGCCAACTACCCGCTTGGCTCCGGATCAACGCCGGAGATGTACCTCGTTTACTCCGACGGGTCTGGCGTTGAATCGTACCGTTGCGACCATGGGCGCGCGCGGTGGGGCGGCAGGCAGTTGGCATCGGGCGACGTGGTCTTCACGCACGGAACATCGTTCGCGCGCTTTACTTCGCCGCAGGCGCATGAAGTTCCGGTGATTGCGCCGCGCGCGGACTATGCCGGCGCAATTGCGGAAACGGCTCAAGGCGACTGGCTGGTGAGTGCGCGGACCTCGCCCGGCGCGCACTACGCGCTGAAACTGTTAAAGTCCGATGCGCCGAGGTCAGGCGTGGCCGCGACCAAAACCGTACTCGACATAAGTGGTGAGAATCTCGTTGAGCCGGTTCTGATTGCGCCGCGTACTCGGCCGCACCATCATCCCTCTGCGCTGCATCCATGGAACTACGCAAATCTGCTGGCTCTCGATGCGCGCTTGTCGCGTGAGGGCGATTTGCAGACAGTGCCCGCATCGGTCCGGCTGGAGACAATGGACGCGCAAGGCCACGTGGTTGCGAACGGCACCGCGCCGGTGGAGGCTGACGGCTCCTTCTTTGTGCAGACCCCATCTGACAAGTCGATTCGCTTTGTATTGCTTAATGCAAAAGGCGCGGTAGTACGCCAGGAACATGGATGGTTCTGGATTCGCAGCGGAGAGCAGCGCATCTGCACCGGCTGCCATACGGGTCCTGAGCACGCGTCGGAGAACCACGTGCCGGCCGTGCTGCTGCGGACTACCGTTCCTGTAGATCTGACCGGCGCGAAGGTAGTTGCACAAGCGCAAACCGGAACACCGGGAGGCAAGTGAATATGAAGACTCTATTTTTCCTGATGTGCGGTGCATTCTCACTTGCGAGTACCGATCTTGCAGCGCAAGCGCCGGCCGCCGCACCGCAGGCGCCGCGCCAGTCTGTCATTCGGTTTGAAGACGATACGAACAAGGCCGGAATCCACTTTACGCACAGCTTTGGCTCAAGCCAGTTGGGCTCGCTGCTCGAAGGAACCGGCGGGGGATGCGTCTGGTTTGACTACAACAACTCTGGCCTGCCTTCCCTTTACGTGGTCAGCGGCCGCCCGCTCGACGATTCGATGCATCCGTTTCCGCTGAAGGATAAGCCGAGCCCGCCGCCGCACAACCATCTCTACCGCAACGATGGCAATGGGCATTTTACCGACGTGACCGAGAAGTCCGGCCTCGATCCGGATATGTATTCCATTGCGGTGACGGCAGGGGATTACGACCACGACGGTTTCGAAGATCTGCTCGTAACTGGCTACGGAAAGGTTGTTCTCTATCACAACGACGGCAATGGCCACTTTACCGATGTGACGGCGAAGGCCGGCATCAAGGTCAACGGCTGGGCGATCAGTTCCACCTGGCTCGATTACGACAAGGATGGCTGCCTGGATTTGTTCGTGGGCCGCTACGTGAAGTTCGATCCCAGCTATCACGCATTCTATGCGGCGGACAACTATCCGGGGCCGCTCGACTACGCGGGCGAAACCAACATGCTGTTTCACAACAACTGCGACGGAACCTTTACCGATGTGACAGACAAATCAGGCATCGGCGCGTTTGTTGGCCGCACCATGGGCGTGACTGCCGCTGACTTTGACAGCGACGGTTGGGACGACATTTACGTTGCCAATGATCGCACAGAGAATTTTCTCTTCCGCAACAAGCATGACGGGACCTTTGAAGAGGTGGCCAACGATACCGGCACCGCCTTTGGTCAGAATGGCGAGGCAACCTCATCCATGGGCCCCGTCTTTACCGACTTCGAAGGGCGCGGGCTGCTTGACCTGTGGGTGACCGACGGGCACTACAACCGTTTCTTGCGGAACACCGGGACGCAGACGTTTGAAGACATGGGCGCTTCCAATGGCATCTCGCAGGCGAACGCGCAATACGTGAGTTGGGGAACCGGCGTCTACGACTTCGACAATGACGGGCAGCCGGACATCCTGATTTTTCACGGCGGGCTCATTCACCTCATTCCGCAGGAGCACACGCTGTTTCGCGGGCTTGGGATGGGCCGATTTGAAGACGTTTCGCGCCAGGCCGGGCAGGTGTTGAGCAACCGCACAGTAGCGCGCGGCGCTTGCTTTGCCGACTACGAAAACGACGGCAAGGTCGGCGCTTTCGTTGTGAATCTTGGTGCTCCGGGTACGCTCCTCAAAAATGTTTCCACCGATACCGGCCACTGGATCGAAATCAAACTGGTGGGTGCAAAAAGCAATCGCGACGGCATTGGCGCGCGGGTTGAGGTTTTCGCCGGAGGCAAGCGGCAAACGGCGGAGCGCGTGGCCGGCTCGGGTTATCTCTCGCAGAACGATGGCCGCTTGCACTTCGGCTTTGGCTCGGCCGCCACAATCGACAAGGTAATTGTTCACTGGCCCAGCGGACGAGAGCAAACGCTTGAAAAGCTCGCCGTCGATCGTGTTCTCACTGTCGAGGAGCCCAAGTGATGAGAAGCGGAACGCGGCAGCGCGATGCAAGCCTGCGCCGGATAGCCGGGCCGATTGCGGTCGCGCTTTTGCTGGCCATCGCATTGTGGCCCGCGCTGAACCGCAAGGTCAAGGCCGACGAGCGCGCAGGCTCGCCACTGCCACTGGTATATGCTTCGCCGCTTGAAGTTCTGGTTTCGCCTAACGGTGCGCGTCTCTACGTGCTTTGCCAGCAGACCGAAGAGGTGCGCGTTCTCGATGCAGCCAACTATGCGCGCATCAAGGCTATCCCGGTCGGCCGCACGCCGCGGGGCATCGCGCTCTCCGCCAGCGGTGATCGGCTCTTCGTGACCAACTCCTGGGACGATACGCTCTCGGTCATCGATACTCGCGCACTCGCAGTGGTCGCCACCTGGAATGTTGGCGCGGAGCCGTCAGGCGTGGTTGAAGATCGCGCCGGCAATCAGCTCTTTGTCGCTAATCGCATTTCAAACGACGTGGCTGTGCTTGATGCGCACACTGGCGTTGAGAAGAAGCGCTTGCTCGCCGGGCGCGGCGCCAGTTATCTCACGCTTTCGCCCGATGGCCGCCTCATCTACGCCACACACGTCTATCCCACCGCAACACCGCATCGTACTGCGCCCGAGTCCGAGATTACGGTGATCGATGTTCAGCGCGCGGTCGTTATTGAGCGCATTTCGCTCCCTGCCGCTGCCGGGGTCTTTCACCTGGCTTTCTCTGCCGATGGGCGGCTGGGCGCGGTGGCCGAGTATCATCCCAAGAACCTGGTACCCCTTGCGCATCTCGAGCACGGCGGCGCGTTTGTCTATACGCTCACACTGTTCGGCGCCGATGTGGGCAAGCCGGTCGAAGTCCCGCTGGACGAACTCGAACGCTACGCTTCTCAGCCGTTCGGCGTGGCGATTGCGCCGGACAAGTCGCGGATCTACGTTACGGCGGGCGGGTCGGAATGTGTGATCGCGATTGACGTGGCGCGGTTGCTGCACTTCATCCACTCGCATCCAAGGCCGGCTTCAGGATCGTTCGCGAATGACCTATCGGCAGGCGCGAACTATGTTATGGCGCGCATTCCGGTGGGGTTCAATCCACGCGGTCTCGCGCTGAGCCGCGATGGCCAAAGGCTATTTGTAGCCAATCGTCTCGACGACACGATCAGCGTTATCGAAACGCGCACGAACCGAGTTGCTTCCACCATTGCGCTGGATGCGCCAAAGCCTGTGAGTGCAATGCGCCGCGGAGAGCAGACTTTTTATTCCGCGCGCTACTCGTTCCAGGGGCAGATCAGTTGCTCAAGCTGCCACATCGATTCCACGTTCGATGCGCTGGAATGGGATCTTGAGCCGGACGGGTTTGGCCGCGACATTGTTGACAATCGGCTGATTGAGGACATCAAAGGTACCGAGCCCTACAAGTGGAATGGCGGCAATCCCGACATTCCCACCGAGTGCGGACCGCGCACGGAAATGTACTTCTGGCGTTCAGAGCAGTATGGCGACCTGACACTTGCGGACCTTGTACTCTACATTCGCAGCCTACACTCACGGCCGAACCGCTGGCGACTTCCAGGCTACGAGCTGACGCCAAGCCAGGAGCGTGGCAAGGCGCTTTTCGAACGCGCTGTCGACAGGTTCGGCAAGCCGATTCCGGAAACAAACCGCTGCTCCTATTGCCACAGCGGCCCGAAGGGTACCAGCCAGAAGTCCTTTGATGTGGGCACAAAGAAGCCGACCGATAACCCTGGTCCCTTCGACACGCCGCAGTTGACCAATATTGCGCTTACGGCGCCCTACCTGCACGATGGCTCGGCACGTACACTTGAAGAGATCTGGACCGTCTACAACCCCGACGACAAACACGGCCGCACCAACGATCTGACCAAAGACGAACTCAACGACTTGATTGATTACCTGAGGACGCGATGAACAAGAGCGTGCACAAGACGGTCTGGACGATCTCACTGCTTGCTGTCGCAGCCTGCTCGGCGCTTGCCGCTCCGCAAACTTCGGTCGCGCAAAAGTCGGCCGCGACCGGCCCGGCGAAAACTGCGCAGCAACCTCATCGCCCGCAGGCCGCGCCTTCCGCGCCCCACATGCCACGCTTCCGTTTTGAGAATTTCACCACCGGCAACGGCTTGCCCGACAATCACGTCTACGCAGTGCTGGTGGATGGAGAACGCATCTGGGCGGGCACTGAAAATGGCCTTGCCGTCTACGAGAATCACACCTGGAAAACCTACACGACCAAGGATGGACTGGCGCACCGAGCCGTTCTCTCGCTTGCTCTGGACAAGCGCACCGGCGATGTGTGGGCCGGGACCATGGGTGGTTTGAGCCGCGTCTCAGCGGGCCGCATTGAAAGCTACACGCAGTTGAACTCAGGGCTGAGCAACGACGTAGTCTACGGCGTCTCCGTCGAGGGCGAGAACGTGTGGGTGGCCACGGCGGCAGGCGCTTGCCGCTTGAACCTGCGCACCGGCCAATGGTCGCTCTACAACGAGCGCAACACCCCGATGATTGAAATCTGGGTTTATGGAGTTTCCGCAGCTGCGGACAAGGTCTATTTTGCCGTGTGGGGCAGCGGGCTGCTTGAACTCGATCAGACCACCGGACGCTGGGACAAATATGAGGACCCCGACGGCGAGACTGAGTTGGTTCTCTTCAAGGACCAGGGATTGATCCACGAGATTGTTTCGTCGGTCAGTTATGTGGACAAGATCGTCTGGGCGGCGACGTACTTTGGCGACAGCCGCTACGACGGCCGCTACTGGCACAACTTTCTGACCAAGGACAGTGGGTTGCCATCGAACTTCACCAATTTTGTGAAGGGCGTTGACGCTAATCGCGCCTGGTTCTGCACCGACAAGGGACTGGCGTACTACGACGGCACAAACTGGGCTGTCTATCGCCCCTCCCTAACCGACGGCAAACCGGAGATGACAGTGCGCGACGCGCAGGGCCGTGTCACTCGCGTTCCTGTCACAACGGCTCCGGCACACAACTACATTCTTGGAATCGATTTTCAGGGCAGTGACATTTGGGTGGCGACAGCCAAAGGGCTGAGTCACGGGGTCATTCAACAGCAAAGCAATTCAACTGCAAACAAGGAGACAAACCCATGAGCGCAATTGCGGAAATACTTGAAACCATCGCCCACGCGCCGGTCAAGAAACGGGCGATCACCAACCACAACGTTCTCAACGAAGCATTTGCCTATGCGAAGCCAAGTTCGTTTTCGCGTGGCATGAGGATCGATCTGAACGGGCTGGTGATTCTGCTGATTTCGGGCACGGCGTCTATCGATGAGAACGGCGTAAGCGTGCATACCGGCGACTTCCGCGCTCAGTTGCGGCGCACCTTCGAGAACATCACCGGGCTTCTGACCAGCGAGGGATGCACCTGGAACGATATTGTGCGCACAACCTGCTACCTGCGCGACATCGAACGTGACTACGATGCATTCAACGAGGAGCGGACAACCTTCTTCAAAGAGCAGGGACTCGACCCGCTGCCCGCATCCACCGGTATTCAGGCCATCCTTTGCCGGCCCGAATTATTGATCGAGATTGAGGCCATCGCCATGTTCCGCTCGGACAAGACCAAGACCCGCGAGGAGTAACGGCAATGCGCAACATCTGGTTGTTGACCGCGGCATGCTTGTGGGCGGTGAGCAGCGCGACCTCTGGCGCAGCTCAGAATTCGAATGCAGGCTCGGGCGCGAACCAGGGCAGCAACAAGCGTGCCTGCGAGTGCGGTGCGCATCCGCCGGCGCCGCCACGCGATCGCGAAGTGGCGCCGTATGCAGGCGAGCCGAAAGACATGAGCCCCTATGCGAAGTTTGCATCGCCTTACGATGTTAACTACACCCATCCCAACATCTACGCGGGCGCGGGCCGCGATCTTCCGGAACCGAAGAACCTCACCGAGGTGCGCATCGGCTTCTTCGGTCCCATTGATCACAACCCTGACCAGGCCTTCGGTTTGCGCATGTTGCACGGCGCGCAAATGGCGGTTGAAGAAGCCAATGCCCGCGGTGGCTACGGTGGCAAACCTTTTCGCCTGATGCTGCACAACGACTACGATAACTGGCAAGCGAATGCGGTTTACGGCGATGATCGTCCCACCGATCCAACGATCTGGGGATCGGCTTCGGACGAAGCGGTAAAGATGATTTATGACGACCAGGATTGGGCCATCTTTGGCTCCATCAGTTCTGAGTCGACGCACATTGTTCTGCGTGTGGCGCTCAAGGCGGAGATTCCTGTAGTCAACTCGGCCTCCACCGATCCCACAATTCCAGAAACTTATATTCCCTGGTACTTCACCGATGTGCAGGACGATCGCGTGCAGAGCTACACCCTGGCGCGGCGCATCTATACCGAACTCGGACTAAAACGGGTTGCGATTCTGCGCGTGAACAACCGCTATGGCCGGTTCGGCGTTGCCAAGTTTCGTGACGCTTCGCGGCGGCTGGGACACCCGCCTGTGATTGAGCAAAAGTTCCTGCCTGGCGACTCGGATTTTACCAAGCAGTTGCAGGTCATTCAGGATTCGCGCGCCGATGCCATCATTTTGTGGACCGACCAAATTCCCGCGGCGCGCATTCTGAAACAGATGCGAGCAGCGGGAATGAAGCAACGCGTCTTCGGCTCGTATCGCACCTTGGGTCCCGAGTTTCTGAAAGAGGCGGGGCCAGCAGCGGAAGGGTTCGAGGCGGCATTTCCCTACGACCCCACGCGTAGCGATCCGCTGTGGCTCGATTTCAACCGTCGCTTTGAAAGCCGCTTCCACGAGCAGCCGGAGCAGTTCGCCGCGCTGGCTTACGACGCGATGAATGCGCTGCTCGACTCCATCTGCAAAGCTGGCTTGAACCGCGCACGCATTCACGACGCACTGGCCGACATCGAAAAGTACGACGGCGTCACAGGGCCTATGATCTTTGACCCCAATCAGAAAAACGTGGCCCCCATGTATTTGGGCACGGTGCACAACGGCGCAATCGCTTATCGTCTTGCGACAATGGACAAACACGCCGGGGCCCAGCACGCCGCGGATGTCCAACCACCGTCAACTGCGCCGCAAACACCGTACGCCCGTGTCGGAGAAGATGGAGTGAATTACGTGGGACCACGGCCTGCCGATCCGGCGCCGGGTCCGGTGCATGTGGTTCTCTTCGGCCCCAAAGCAAAGGAGACGGCGGAATCCCCTGAGGTGCTCGCTGCGTTGCAGAAGGGAACTGGGAGCGGACCTCAATGGACGCTGTTGCCAGTGGATAGCGAACAGAAATGGGGCGCAGCCTCAACACAACTGGTTCACGCGTTGATGGACGAGCATGCAATGGCGATCATTGCGCTGGATCGGAACTCCAGTCACTTGTCGGAGCAGTTGGCGCTCAAATGCTTTGTCCCTGTGGTCGCTGTAAGCGACGACAGGTCGCTGACGGCGGCAAATATTCCGTGGATCTTTCGGCTTGCGGCTGGAACCCCACCCGCGGATGCGCTGCGGTTGCTGGAACGGGCGGCTGCCCAGGGTGGCGCCAATCCTCAGCAGGTGAGAGATGTGCTTGCATCGGGCGGCGCGATTGCAGGCGTCGCCTTTCAGTCCACGGGAGAGACGCGTCCGCGGTAAGCTTATCGAAAAGTGAAGTTGGCTACTGGCGAAACCTCAAGTCAAGACTTGCCTTCTCTAGTCTCGCCTTAGTATCGTCAAAAACATATAATCGCGGGGATTGCGGCTCTCATTCCGTCTGGCCCGAGTGCATTGCGAAGAACGGAATACTGCGCCGCGCGCAATGGGAATCCCAGCGCACGATTGATGCCATAGGAGAAGCAGACTTGCGATTCAATTTGCGCCGTCATCCGAGATCGTTCGGCAGCTTTCATCCGAGGGGGACTGCTCCTGTCATTCTGCTTTTGCTCCTCATGCTCACAGGAGTGCGCAGCCAGCACGCGCAACAACCGGCGGCCGCCAATCCCGCTACGCCCTCCGATGCACAGCCGCAGAAAGCACCGCAATCGCCCACGGGCGGGATGGCGACCGCGGGGCCCCAGGAAGCGCAATTCGATAGTGAGCATCGCCCAATTACCGCGGGTGGTTTTGTGAAGAGCGGCCCGATCGTCTTTCAGGATGTCGCGGCAGCCGCGGGCCTGACGAGTTGGCATCACAAAGCGGGCACGCCCGAAAAGCGCCTCATCCTCGAGGCCAAGGGGCCGGGAGTATGTCTACTCGACTATGACAATGACGGCTGGTTGGATATCTATCTCGTCAACGGTTCGACCTACGATGCGCTTGCGGGCAAGGCCACATCGCCGCACGCGGTTCTGTTTCACAACAACCACGACGGCACATTTACCGACGTGACCCAAAGCGCAGGGGTCGCAAATGACCGGTGGGGTTACGGATGCGCCGTCGGAGACTTCGACAACGACGGTTGGCCGGATCTTTACGTCACAAATTATGGCAAGAATCGCTTGTACCGCAACAACCACGACGGCACATTTACAGATGTTGCCGAGAAGGCCGGCATAACCATCGGGACATGGTCAACAGGCGCCACCTTCGGCGACTACGACGGCGATGGGCGTCTGGATCTTTTTGTGGACGGCTACGCGGAGATTGATCTCGCCAACCCTCCGCTCTCAGGATCGAAAGCCATTGGCTATGGAGTGTGTCAGTTTCGCGGTGTCGAAGTTATGTGCGGACCGCGCGGATTGAAAGGCGAGCACGACCATCTCTTCCATAACAACGGAGACGGGACATTCACCGACGTCAGCAAGAAGCTGGGCGTCGACGATCCCAACGGATACTACGGGCTCGGCGTTCTTTTCGCGGACGTAAATAACGACGGCAAACCGGATCTTCTAGTGGCCAACGACTCCACGCCGAATTATCTGTATATAAACAAGGGCGACGGCACATTCGAGGACGACAGTTACGTCAGCGGCTACGCGCTTAATGAAGATGGCCGGGAAATCGCCAACATGGGCATCGCTGCCGGCGACTACCAGAACAATGGGCGCCTGTCCGTGGTGAATACCGATTTCGCCGACGACTACAACGTTCTCTTCCAGAACGACGGGACCGGTGCGTTCACCGACGTCAGTTACCAGGCCGGAATTGCCAGGTCGTCCATTCCGTTTGTCGGCTTCGCTGACGGATTCCTCGACTACGACAACGATGGATGGAAGGACTTGCTCATTATCAACGGCCACGTCTACCCGCAAGTGGACAAGCATCCGGAGTGGGGACAAAGCTATGCCCAGCGCCCGCTGCTCTACCACAATCTGAAGAATGGCAAGTTCGAGCTGGTCCCTGCTGTCGAGGGAACCGGTTTGGCTGTAGTCACGGTTGGCCGCGGCGCTGCATTCGGCGACATCTTCAACGACGGCAAGATCGACGTGGTCATCAATAGTATGGATGGTGTTCCCATCCTGCTCCGCAACGTAAACTCCGATGCGCATCATTGGGTGGAGTTGAAACTCGTCGGCGGGCCCAAGAGTCCACGCGATGCCGTGGGAGCAACCGTGTATCTCAACAGGCCTGGAATCCGGCAACGCGACGATGTGCTCAGCGGCGGGAGCTATCTCTCCTCGAATGACTTTCGGCTTCACTTTGGCCTGGGCGACGCAACTGACGCAGGCTCCGCGGAGATTCACTGGCCTTCCGGCGCCAAAGAAATCGTGAAGTTGCCCGCGGTGGACCGTATCTACACCGTCACGGAAGGAAAGGGGATTACAGGCGCCATGTGCGGCGGCAAGGCATGCGATGCGGGCGAGCCGGCAACGGGCGCAAATCGCTAGGCTCGGTTCCTGCCGAGCCCTTCATGTGCGAGGCCAACAATTCGATGCGGACAAAAACCAATGCTTCATCGATGACGCTCAACGCGTAGAGTGTTCTCCGCTGAATCCGATGGCTTCAGGAGAGTTCCCAGGCGGGGGTAGTGTCCTAAGATTGCGTTGCCACTGAAAAGTTTGGCATGGGGATTGCTAGAGCGATTTCAATATTGCCGTACCTAAGACCAGTTCTAAATCGTCGCCGTTTTTGTTGCGCCGGACTCCAGTCCGGCTGTCGGGCGGGCGTCCACGCCCGCACTCCCGTTCGGAATGCCATGAAGCCGTTGCGTACACCATCAGGAGAATTGCTCTAGCCGCAAATAAAAGACCGCCTTCGCGGGTAGACCTGTTGACGTCCGAGAGGTTGACGGCGTAACGATATTCACGACGCCATTGCCACCCCCGATTTGCGGATGTTAGCCTCTTCCTTGTAGGTCCCCACGGAAGGACATCCACAAGAATCATGCAAACCACTTACAACGGGCTCGAACTGCCAAAAGACGGCCAGCCCATCGAGTACAAGAATGGCGAGTTCGAAGTCCCCGACAATCCCATTATCCCTTTCATCGAAGGCGACGGCACCGGCCGCGACATCTGGAAGGCCTCGCAGCGGGTCTTTGACGCGGCAGTGGAAAAGGCCTACGGCGGCAAGCGCGCCATTCGCTGGTTTGAGATCTTCGCGGGCGAAAAGGCATACCGCCAGTTCTCCACCTGGCTGCCCGACGACTCCGTGGCCGCAGCCCGCGATCTGCGCGTCTCCATCAAGGGACCCCTGACGACACCGGTTGGCGGCGGCATCCGCTCGCTCAACGTGGCGCTGCGTCAGCTTCTGGACCTCTACGCCTGCGTGCGGCCGGTCCGCTACTACCAGGGTGTCCCCAGCCCGGTGAAGCACCCCGAGCAGGTCGACATCGTCATCTTCCGCGAGAACACCGAAGACGTCTACGCCGGCATCGAGTTCAAGCAGGGCTCAGCGGACGCCGCCCGGCTCATTGATTTCCTCAACAACGATCTGCTGAAAGGCGGCAAGAAGAAGGTTCGCGAAGACTCGGGCGTCGGCATCAAGCCGATCTCGATCTTCGGCACCAAGCGCCTGGTCCGCTACGCCATCCGCCACGCGCTGGAGTCTGGCCGCAAGACCGTAACCCTGGTCCACAAGGGCAATATCCAGAAGTTCACCGAGGGTGCCTTTCGCGAGTGGGGCTACGAGGTTGCGACCGAGGAGTTCCGCGAGCACACGGTGACGGAGCGCGAGAGCTGGATTCTGGGCAACGTGGACGCGAACCCCGGCATTTCGATTGAAGAGAATGCCGCGCTGATTGAGCCCGGCCTCGAGTTCGGCAATCCCGCATTCCGCGAATCCATTTACGCGGAGATCAAGGGCGTGCTTGACTCGATCGGCAAGACGCACGGCAACGGCGCGTGGAAGTCGAAGATACTGGTCAACGACCGCATCGCCGACTCGATCTTTCAGCAGATCATTATCCGCCCGTCGGACTACTCCATCCTCGCCACCACCAACCTGAACGGCGACTACATCTCCGACGCTGCCGCCGCGCAGGTGGGCGGGCTTGGCATTGCTCCCGGCGCCAACATCGGCGATGGCTATGCTGTCTTCGAGGCAACCCACGGAACGGCGCCCAAGTACGCTGACAAGGACGTGATCAATCCAGGCTCGGTGATTCTGTCGGGCGTGATGCTGCTCGATTTCATCGGCTGGAAAGAGGCTGCGAAGCTGATCGAAAATTCCCTCGAGAAGACTATCCTGCAAAAGTTCGTGACCTATGACTTCGAACGCCAGACCGCCGGCGCAACCAAGGTGGGCACCAGCGAGTTTGCTACGCGGATTATCGGCAACATGTAAGAACAGGGACTAAGGGACTAGGGACTGAGGGACTAAGAATTGGCTTTGAAAGAAGCCGAGCCGCAATCACAACATTGTCGCAATCGCAGCAACGCTTTGTAACAGGGCACGACTTCAGTCGTGCCGAATAATTCAATTCAAGGCAACGGGGCTTTAGCCCCTGAGGGGCAACCCATCGTCCCCACGGAGAAAACATGAGAAAGAAAGTCACCATTGTTGGCGCCGGCAACGTAGGCGCGACGGCCGCACACTGGATTGTAGCCAAGGAACTGGCCGATGTTGTGCTTATCGATGTAGTCGAGGGCATTCCGCAGGGCAAGGCGCTCGACCTGCAACAGGCTCTGCCCATCGAACGCTCCGATGTTCACGTCACTGGAACCAACGACTACGCGGACACGGCCAATAGCGACATCGTGATAATCACGGCCGGCCTTCCCCGCAAGCCCGGCATGAGCCGCGACGACCTGCTGCACACCAACTTCAAGATCATGTCCGACGTGGTCTCCAAGGTGGTTCCGTATTCGCCAGAGTCGATTCTGATTGTCGTCTCCAACCCGCTCGACGCCATGGTGCAGACTGCCTATCGTCAATCGGGCTTCAACCGCGAGCGAGTTCTGGGCATGGCCGGCATCCTGGATTCCGGTCGCTTCAAGACTTTCATTGCCTCTGAATTGAACGTAAGCGCGCACAACATGAGCTGCCTGGTTCTGGGCGGCCACGGCGACACCATGGTCCCGCTTGTCGGCCACACTACGGTGGCCGGCATTCCGATTACCGAGTTGCTTTCGAAGGAGCGGATCGACGCCATTATCCAGCGCACCCGCGACGGTGGCGCCGAGATCGTCAAGCACCTCAAGACAGGCAGCGCTTTCTACGCTCCGTCGGCTGCGGCGGTCGAGATGGCCGAGGCCATTCTCAAGGACAAGAAAAAGGTCCTTCCCTGCGCAGCATATCTGCAGGGCGAGTACGGCATTGATGGGTACTTCATTGGTGTTCCCTGCAAGCTGGGCGCGGCGGGGCTAGAGCAGATCATTGAGATCAAGCTGACGCCGGAGGAAGATGCGGCATTGAAGAGGAGCGCGGCCGCGGTGAAGGAACTCTGCGCGGTGATTGGCGTCTAGAGCGATTTCAATGTTGCCGTACCTACTAAGACCTGTTCTAAACCATCGCCGCTTTTTGTAGCGCCGGACTCCAGTCCGGCTGTCGTGCGGGCGTCCACGCCCGCACTCCCGTTCGGAATGCCATGAAGCCGGTGGGTATACCATCAGGAGAATTGCTCTAGGTCTCCGCCCATTTTTTGTACCAATTGCGGGTGCCCCAGGTCCGGGGTGGAGATCCCGATTTTGGGACCTGGGAATCACCTCATCAATCCATCGCGATGCTGAGCTGGTGCCGCACGTCGGCGCCGCGAATCCAGAAGATCACGTCGGTCGCAATATTCGACGCGTGGTCGGCGATCCGCTCGAGATTTTTCGCGACCAGAATGCCCTTCATCGCCTGCTGCGTAAACTGCGGCTTCTCTTCGATGAGCTTGAGCAGGTCTGCGTGAGCGAGGCGGTTCATGCGGTCGATCTCGTCGTCCATCTCCCGCACCGATTCCGCAAGACGCGCGTCGCCATCGAGCAGCGCCTGCACCGCCGAGCGGATCATCTTGCCTGCAAACTCACCCATGGCGGCGAAGTCGACGGGCAGGTCAACTTCTTCCATGTTCAGAATCTCTTTGGTGCGGCGGGCGATGCCCATCGACTGGTCGCCGATCCGCTCCAGGTCGCCGTTGATCTTGATTACCGACAGGATGAAGCGCAGGTCGACGGCCATGGGCTGCTCTTTGGCGAGGAGCTCGTAAGCCATTTCGTCCAACTCGCGCTGCGCGGTGTTGATGGCGCCCTCATTCTGCTTGACGAACTTGCACAGGCCCTTGTCGCGCTGCAGGTAGGCATCCACAGCAGTCTCGACCGCCTGTTGCGCGAGTGCGGCCATGGCCATGAGCTTGTCCTTCAGTTCGGCCAGTTGCAGATGAAAGTGGATGCGCGGCACGGCAAAATCTCCCTGATCTGTTATTGTGCACCATGCAGTGTTACAGGATGACGAAATTCCGGCAATGCACCAGATTGGTCACACCGGATGCTCCGGACTGGTGATGCCCAATGGAATCTGTCCCGATAAGGATTAGACGCCCCGCGGCGAAGGATCGAAGTCCATATCGTGGGTGCGCTCGATCTTGCCGAGCAGGAAGATATACGCGGCAATTCCAATGGTGAGATAAGCTACCGCCACTCCAAACGCCCAGGTGTAGGAGTGGAAAGCCGTGACCAGGTATCCGGTGACGATGGGCGCGCAGATTCCGGAAATCTGATTTGAGAGATTGATGATTCCGCCCACCTTCCCCACATCGTTGCGTCGCGCAATCATGGAGGGAAGCGACCAGCCAACCGGCGCTGCTGCTGACAGACCACCGATAGAAATGCTGATCCAAATCAGAGCGCGCATAGGAGTATGAGCGTGGGCCGCGCCGAGCAGGCCAAGTCCAAAAGCGGTGCCCCCAATCAGGATGACTCTGCGCACCGTGCTCGCATTCAAGCCGCGCTGTACAAGAAAATCCACCAGCCAGCCGCCGACGACAATGTCCGTGATGGTCGCGAAGATCCACGGCACGCTCGTATACAGAAACGAGTGCAGGAGATCGATGTGCAGCGCAAATGAGAGATAACTAGGAAGCCAGGTGAGTAACAGATAGAAGACGTAGTTATAGGAGCCGAAGCCAATGGCGAGACCGAGCACTTTACGGTGCATAAGTAGCCGGCTGAGCGGAGTTTGCCCTTCATCGACTAAGTTAGAACGCTCGGCGCATTCGATAACTTCGTCAATCCCGCTGGTTCCTTCAATATGGCGACGTTCGATGTTAGTTAACTCAGGATCTTCGTCCGGGTCTTTGTATACCTTCCGGAAATACAAGAGATAGGCGACGCTGATAACACCGGTCAGCGCGAAGCTCCAACGCCAGCCGGCCAGCAGCAAGGCAATGCCAATGATGGGCACGCCGATTGCCGAAGAGAACTTTGCAGCGGCGTCGAACATTGCCGTTGCCAGGCTGCGTTCCTGCGGTGGGAACCACAATCCGATGGCCTTGGCATTGGCGGGAAACGTCGGGGCTTCTCCT
>Ga0182027_10003741_pt1 | contig 23857 bp, 23 predicted proteins | sample 712E1DmetaG_FD_121300 | JGI IMG/M metagenome (GOLD analysis project Ga0182027, IMG submission 121300) | Permafrost microbial communities from Stordalen Mire, Sweden - 712E1D metaG (Illumina Assembly) | ecosystem: Environmental > Terrestrial > Soil > Wetlands > Permafrost | place: Sweden... | reverse complement strand
GAGCTCGAGCTCGCAACCGCGGCGTGGGTTCACTGGTACAACACCGAGCGGCTCCACGGCACCTGCGGAGATGTCCCGCCAGCCGAGTTCGAGGAGGCCTACTATCGCCAACTAGAAGAGGCGCATGCCGCCTGATTCCAATTCCGGGAGTCTCCACGATTCCCAGGGCGGTTCACCCATCGCGATGCAGGCACAGGTGAACGCCGCCGAGAGCAGCCAAATGTCCCGATTAGCAAAGAACACCCGCAGATCGAGCGCCGAATCCGTCCGATCGGCATCCAGCAGCGGACGCCCGCCATGGATCATGACGATGTACACGACAATGGCCACGAGCGACACGGCGGCGCCGGCCCACCATGCCAGTTCCCAGCCACCGACGCCCGCCAAGCCGGGAGCCACGCTGAATGCAAGGACGGCTCCTACCGGAAGCCAGATGGCATAGATCCCCATCGGCAAACCGCGACAGGCCGGCGGGAACCACTCCGCGATGAGCGCAGGCGAGACCACGACAACCAGACCAAGACCAACTCCTTCGACAACGCGGCTCGCCAGGAACACGTTGATCCCAAGGGGCACGGAGCCCATGAGGCAGCCGGCGAGAACGAAGCCCAGCCCGGCGATGCCGGTGGTCCGCGAACCCAGGCGATACAGAATGAGTCCCGAGGGCAGTGCCAGCAGAACCCCAGTCACGCTGAATGCCGACACGAGCCAGGCCGCGTCCACGAGATCGACGCCGAACGACTGCATCAGGATCGGCAGGAGCGCCGGCACCTTGTACTGATTGAAGGCGGCTGCCACGCTCGCGAGAAGAACGGTCCAGAGAACGATCCATGCTCCGCGTGTGGACGCCTGGCCCCCTGTCTCCAAGGTGAAGGTTGCCTTCGCTTCAGTTCCGCATGTGATGCCAACCGTCAATCCGGCCCTCACCGCAGCCAGGGCCGGTCACCCGACGTGCCGGTATAGGTCCCAACCCAAGTACGTGCCCACGGCCTCAGCCACTACCTCGGACACTCGCGAGGCGCTCATCGCCACGTGATGCTCGAAGCCGTTGCGGCATATGTAGGCGAGGAGGTCTTGGAGTCGCGGTATCTCGACGACGCCGGTCATTCCGAACGTGTCCAGACGATCGTCCGTGAACCGCCCTTCGCCAACGATGGCGCGGATCCGGCCCTGGTGGTCGTCCGTGCTGACGCGCGCATATGTGATGGGGCCCGCATTCGCATGCCCCGACAGCCCGCCATACGTGTGCTCGCGGCCTAACGTGGTCGCCTGGATCTCGGCAACGCCGATCGTGGCATCGCTGGCAAACTCCTTGGCCCAGTTGCCGCAGTGGAAGAAGACGCACTTGTTCGGGTCATCGCCAAAGTTGTTGTTCCAGTCGACCAGGGCGCTCGGCCTGCCCGAGGCCAGCTGAAGGGCGTACATGGCCACAGCGCCCGTGAGATCGGTCTCACAGGCGCTGGGCAGGAGGTTCTGGCTCATCAGGCTCATGACGCCGCAGGCGTTGATGCCGAAGTTCTCCTGCATCGACGACCAGCACTGGAGCGCGGTGGCCTGGAGGCCGTATTCGACCATCCATTCGTCCAGGACTGCGGCCAGCCTTGCCATCTGATGGAGCGGATGCTCCGGAACCGCGTTCGTGTCCACGTAGGCGGCAAGCTGCTCGAGCTTGGCCTTCACCCGCGCATCCGTCACGGCGAGCTTGGAGGCCGCCCCATATACGTCAGAGAGGTCGATGGTCGTGACCGTGATGCCTGCCGCCTGCAGGAGCTTCTCGCTGAAGCGAACTGTCCGGAAGGCGTTGGGGCGAGCCCCAACCAGACCGAGGCGCGCGTGGCGCAGCCCCTTGACCGTGCGGCAGACGGCGACAAAGCGACGAAGATCCGCACGGAACTCATCGGAGTCCGGGCGCACCGTGTGTCGGGTGGTGAGCGAGAAGGGGATCTTGTTCTGCACTAGGTTGTTACAGACCGAGATCTTGCCGCAGAACGAATCGCGGCGGCGGTCCAGGCCCATTCGCTTCGGATCGTCGGGGGTCGCCTGAACGAGGACCGGCACACCCAGATCAGCGAGCCGGATCGTGTCACTGGCCCCCTTCTCGTCGCCGAAGTTCGGGAGCGTGACGAGGATGCCGTCGATGCGATCGCGGTTGGCCCGGAACAGGTCGGCACAGCGCTGCGCGTCGGCCCAGGTCTCGGTCGCACCCAAGTTGGTCGCCTGTTCATCAAGGACCACGACATCAATGCCCAGGCTCTCGAGCACCGAGAGGATCTCAACCCTGCCCTCGGTGACGAGCCGATCGGGGAAGAAGTCACGGTTGCCGACAATGACGCCGAAAGTGGGACGGTCCATGTTGGTTGGCCTCATTCTCTGACTAGAGTTCCCTGGAGGTGAGTCAATCATCGTCATCCCGATGTCCGCGCGGCAGGAGCCGACGCCTCGCGCCCGGACTGGACGCCGCGCGCGTTGACGTGCGCGATGCGGGCGAACTCGACAGGATCTAGAGCGCTGCGTCCAACGAAGAGCCCGTTGACGGACGGCTGCGCGAGGATCCCCTCGGCACTGGAACTGTCTACGCTTCCGCCGTAGATGACCGGAACGGTCGCGTCCGACCCGACGTTCGATTGAACCCATTCGTGGATCGTCCCTTGGACCTCGCCGACCCAGGATGGATCGGCCGCCGCCGCGCCGACGCCGATCGCCCAAACCGGCTCGTAGGCGATGACAAGGCGCTTCGGATCGGCTGCAGACAGGGCTTGCAGCTGACGACCAAGCCACTTCCTGACGTCGTTGATCGGGGCCGGCTCCAGCTCACCGACGCAAACGATCGCTTTCATGCCCCAGCGGTGAATGGCCAAGACCTGAGCCGCGACCCACTCATCGGTCTCACCGTAGTCGCGCCGCCGCTCCGAGTGGCCGACCTCCACGTAAGTGCAGCCGAGGTCAGCGAGCATCGGGGCCGAAATATCGCCCGTGTGGGCGCCGCAATCCTCAGGATGCACGGCCTGCGCTCCCCAAGCGATCCGGCTCCCGGCAAGGACTTCCCGGGCGGCCCAGATAGACGTGAACGGTGGCAACACAAAGAGTTCGCGATCCATCACGTCCTCCACCAACGGAAGCAGCGTCCGACAGTATTGCGAGGCCTCGGTAGCGCTGAGATTCATCTTCCAGCTAGTGCCGATGAGAAGACGCATACGGGCTGACCTACTCCTTATCTGTTGGCTCACGAGTGAAGGCCGCCGCCATGGCCCCTACGATGATGGCAAAGGAGGTCGCTCCGGGATCCGCCCAGCCGCGGCTTCGCTCACCCAGCCGGCTGGCGCGGCCGATGGTCGCGATCATGTCCGCCGTCGAAGCCGCTCCCCGACGAGCGGCTTCCGCAGCCGCGGAGACGGCCGCGGCGGGGTCATCTCCGCGAGCTTCCGAGGCGCGGAGCGATTCCACGAGCGGGTGGATGGCATCGAGCACTGTCTTGTCGCCGGGCTTCGCCTTGCCGAGTGTGGCGATGCCGGCCTCGGCGGCCTCAGCGCAGGCTCGCAGCTGCTCCACGGTCACCGGCGCCACGAGCGGCAGGGCTGCGATCTTGAGGATCCCCGCAGCGTAGATCGGGCCGATCGCACCCCCGACCGAGCCGACCCCAAGGGCGACCTGGCGCAGCAAGTCCGCGCCGGTCGCGGTCGGAGCAGCCGCCAGCTTCTGGCGGACGTTACGGGCGGCAATGGCCATAGTCATGCCGTGGTCGCCATCGCCGGCGATCGCGTCGAGATTCCCCAGCTCATCGCGTGCAGCCTCGACGGCATCGGCCGCGGCCAGGATGATGTATCGGAGGCTGCTCATCGGATGTAGCTCGTGGTGTTAGCCGGGGCATCCAGCAAGCGTCTCAGCTCGTCATCGAGATCCATGACGGTCACGGACGCGCCCGTCATCTCGAGCGACGTGATGTACTCGCCCACATGGCTCAGGGCGATCGTGTTGCCGGCCGCCCCGAGGGCTCGACGGGCGCCTCGATAAAGGATGTACAGGTCCAAGTGGGACGTTGCGCCGAGCCCGTTCACCATCAGGGCAAAGTCGTGACCGGAGCGCGAGTCCATGTCGGAGAGGATCGCGTCGACGAGCGAGTCGGCGATCTCATCCGCCGTCTGCAACGGCCCTCGGCGCACGCCCGGCTCTCCGTGGACGCCCATTCCGATCTCCATCATGTCCGCTGGCAGGTCGAAGGTTGGACGACCCGAGCCCGGCACCTCGCAGGGCGAGAGCGCCACGCCCATGCTGCGAGTGGCCGCGTTTGCCTTACGGGCGACGCGCTCTACTTCGTCCAGCGACGCCCCTCGCTCTGCCATGGCACCGATACATTTGAAGACGTAGATGTCGCCCGCGGTCCCGCGTCTCTTCTCGGCTTCGGCACGCGGGGCGGAGGCCACGTCGTCCATGACCTGGACTTCGCGGACGTCGATGCCCTCGGCTTCGGCAAGCTGCTTCGCCAGGCCGAAGTTGAGAACGTCGCCGGCGTAGTTGCCGTAGCTCATGATCACGCCGCGTCCCATGTCGGCCACATGAATGGCCTCAAAGCAGACGTCAGGCGGGGGCGAGGCGAAGACGTTGCCGCAGGCGGCGGCATCGGCGAACCCGAGGCCCACGTACCCGGCAAAGGCGGGCTCGTGGCCGGAACCGCCGCCCACCACGAATCCCACCTTCGACTCGGCCGTGGCCTCGCGACGCGCCACGACCCGCGGGGTGGCCAAGCGCACGAGGTCCGCGTTGGCCGATACGAACCCATCGAGCATCTCGTCGACGGCGTCGAACGGGTCGTTGATGATCTTCTTGAGAACCCCGTGGTAGGCCCCAGCCTGCTGCGCCATCTCAATCCTCCTGGTCGCTGCGCCGTCCCGCCGGGCGGCGAACCGTCAGGCCCCGGGCGGGCCCGGCCTCTGCTCCCCCGCCATGATCTTGTCCACCTTGCGGGCCGAGTTGCCGCCCGTGAACTCGGACGCGAGCCAGATGCGCACGAGAGACTTCGCCAGCTCCGGGCCGACGACCCTCCCGCCCATGGTCATGATCTGGGCGTTGTTGGACTTGCGTGCCCGTTCGGCCGAGTAGGAATCGTGTATCTGGGCGGCACGAACCCCAGGGACCTTGTTGGCCACGATGGCCATGCCGATGCCGGTGCCGCAGATCAGGATCCCGCGGTCGTGCTCGCCCCGAGCGACGGCGCGGGCCAGATCGTATCCAACCTCAGGGTAGTCGATCGGGTCGAGCGAGTAGCAGCCGAAGTCCTTGACCTCGTAGCCATCGTCCCGTAGTAGCTTGAGGATCGTCTGCTTCAGCTCAAAGCCGCCTTCGTCGCAGCCGATCGCTATAGCTTTTGTGCCCACCGTCTCACCACCACCTGCCTTCATTTGACCATCGAGATGACTGCACGTCCCACCCGGGAAGCAGCCTCTGCCGCCGTGAATGCGTCGTTGATCTCCTCGAGCGCGAACGTCCTAGAGACGAGCTCTGAGAACGGGTACGTCTCCCTGCGGCGATCGAGCCAGTCGACCGCTCGCGGGAGCACCCACTTCGGATATGTGACGACACCGATGAGTTCCCTCGCCCGGCGCACGATCGTCTCCGGAACGACGGACACGGCGGCACCGGCCACGATGTTCCCGATCAGCACGTACCGTCCGCCGGGCCGCAAGTACTGGATGCCCTCTGGGACGACCTGAGGGACGCCAGCCATCTCGATGACCACGTCCGCGCCCACGCCACCGGTCAGCCGCTGCACCTCGGCGATTCGAGCCTCGGGCGTCGCCAACGCGGCGATATCGATCACGGCGTCGGCCCCGAATCTCGTGGCGAGCGCCAGGCGTTCCGGAACCGCGTCCACGCCGATCACCATCCCGGCGCCCATGTCCCTGGCCAAGGCCATCGCGTACGTCCCGAGGCCTCCCAAGCCCTGGATGACGACAGAGTCGCCCAAACGCAACCCGGCTCGATCGAGACCGTACAGGGCCTGCGACACAGCGCAGTTCGCAGGGGCTGCGATCTCGACCGGAAGATCGTTCGGAACCCGGAACAGCCACTGCTCCGCCAGGATGAAGTAGTAGTCACCGAACGCGCCGTGGAAGTGAGGGACGTCATTCACCGACAAGCTGGCCCTTGCTGCGTACCGATTGGGGCACGCAGGCGAGCCGGCAGCACACGTGGGGCACTCTCCGCATGGCCGGAAGTATGGGAACGTGACGTGGTCGCCAATCTGCAACTCGCGCCCGAGCGAGTCGAATCGCCGCGCAGAGCCGATGGCGTCGACCTGCCCGATCATCTCGTGGCCCGCGGCCGACGGGAAGACCCCGGGGAACGGCACCACTCCGCGGACCTGGTGCACGTCCGAGCCGCACACGCCCGCCGCGAGGATGCGAACCCGGATCTGGTGCGCCTTTGGCTCCACCACCGGAAAATCCCCGATCTGGAACGGCTGGCCAGGGCCGGCCACGTAGGCCAATCGACCATTCATCGGATGCGTTCCGTGTCGTCGCCGTACCGGGTGATGCGCGGGGTGTCGAGGTTGATGTCCAGGCCGAAGAACTTCACGATTACGAGTGGCTCGCGCCCGGTGTTCGTCACTGTGAGGGGCTTCGTGGCTCGCTCGTAACAGACCAGCAGCTCATCGCTCCCGGGCTCACCGCCCTTCACCGGAACGCCCGCGAAGGTCCCCTGACCGGAGAAGACGAGGATGTTGTGGACGCCTTTGTCGAGCGACGAGTAGGTGGCCCCGGGGTCCAACGTGAGCCGTATTCCGCTGAACTTGAGCGAGTTGCTGAACAGCCACTCCTCCCGGCCGCCCGGCTGCTCGCTCCCAGCGACGAGAGACGGCGCGATGTGGTGGTTCTCGTAGAAGTAAGGATCGCCGTTCGCTTCCCAGTCGACCCACTCAAGGGCCGCCCGCTCGCCCAGCAAACGCCGACGATCAGGATGCACGTCGGTGAAGAGCATCTCCTTGGATATGATCTTGCCGGCGTTCAGGGCTTGGAGCATCAGCATGGCGTCGGAGTCCTCCTGCAACTCCACCGTCAGGGCTGTTCCCGGCGCGTGGAGGATCCCAGCCGGCACATGCCAGCCGTCGCCGGCTACCTGGACGTAGCCCCGGGAGTGCTGGAGGATCAGGTCGCTGTTCCACTCGACCAGGTACGGGAGCAGCACATCGTGGCTGCCCGAGTCCACGATCCAGGGGTGCACGCCGAAGAACGTCTCGGGGTGCTCGCCCAGTTCCACGCCCTCGGGGAAGTAGTAGGCCTCGTCCTTCGGGTTCCGTCCCACAAGAGCTGCGTGCTCCTTGCGGGGGTGGATGTGGTACGGGATGCGAGCGCCGTAGTCGAAGATCTTCGCCAGACGACTAAGGCCGGTGTGCGTTGCCGCGTACTCCGGGCCCATAATCGCGGCTGGGTCGGCGGCTATCATGTCGGTCAGAAGCATTCGATCATGCTCGGTCCGCGCGTAGCTCAGGCCTTCGTCCGCAACGACGATGCGGTTGGACGCATGGGTCGTGGACCCGAGCCAGCGCTCGCAGATGAAGCCCCGCTCGCCCAGATCGTAAGCGGCATCGTCCAGCCCAAGGCGACGCCCGGGCGGGAGCCAGTCACGCGTGACCCATGCCGGCTCCAAGGGGATGATGCCGCTGGTGTCAGCAAGAATGCGCTGGAGCTGGTCCCGCGCCAATCCGCTCATCATCTCTCCTCCTCGGACTGACGTCGGCTATTCGCCACGCCCACTGTGGGAACCTCCGGAGACCGTTCGAGTCCATCCAAGAGGACGTGAAGGTCCCTTAGCTCGCCCGGGGCCAGTTCCCAATCCGCCGCGGCCGCGTTGGCGCGAACCTGCTGCGGCGTTGTGGCGCCGGCTATCACCGAGGAAATGCCCGGAGTTGACGCCAGGGCCGCAATAGCGAGCTCCAGCAGACTGTGACCCCGATCGCGGGCGAACAGCTCCAGCGCCTCGACAGCGTCGAACTGTGAGTCAAGCAGCGGGTTGCCTGCGCGAGCGAGACGGGTGCCGGCGGGGATTGGTTCGCCGCGGCTGTACTTGCCGGTCAGCATGCCGCTGGCCAAGGGGAAGAACGGTATGAAGCCGATCCCAAGTTCCAGACACCGAGGGACCTCGGCCCGGAGCGCCCGGCGATCCAGCAGGTTGCAGACGTTCTGGAGAGCCCTCACGGGCACGAGTTTGCCGCAAACCGTGAGGCGGGCGCACTCCTCAAGTTGTTCCAGCGTCATGTTCGACACGCCGATTTCGCGCACCTTGCCTTCGCGCACGAGCTCGGCCAGTCCGCCGAGCGTCTCCTCCAGCGAGGTCACCCCGTCTGGACGGTGGTAGTAGCACAGGTCGATCCAGTCCGTCTGGAGCCGACGAAGCGACGCCTCCACAGCCCGCCGGATGTAGGCTGCGCGACCGCGCGCCAGCTCGCCATCGCCCATGTCCTCACCGAACTTGGTCGCAAGCACCACCCGCTCGCGCCGGTCTTGGAGGACCTCGGCTAGAACCTCCTCGCTGCCTCCTCGGTTGCCGTAGAAATCGGCCGTATCCAAGAAGGTGACCCCGGCATCGAGGGCAGCGTCGACGACTGCCCGAGTTGCCGCGACGTCCAGACGAGCAACCGGGGCCGGACTGGCCGTCGGTCGGTCGTGGCCGCCGAAGTTGTTGCAGCCCAGCCCGACGCGGGAAACCGTGAGCCCGCTCCCGCCAAGCATGCCGTAGCGCATAGTCAGCGAAGCTCCTACCCTTTGGACCCGACGGCTGCCGTCATTGCCCAGGAGCGACCTACGACAGAGTGACATGCGGCGTATGACGGCGTCTCGGAGGTTGAACGATCTCGACGGACAGCCAGACCGGGCCCGGCAGCTCTAAGAAGGCAGACTCGCCGTCTCCATCGCCATCCGTCCCGTGACCGCCCCCGGCTCTCCGGCTGGACTTCGCCGGGCCCGCCTGTCCCTGTGGGCCTCCTCACCGCATCGCGGGACTCGACTACGTAACCGAGGTGGCGAAGGCCGAAGCCGTGCCGTTCGAGGTGCTCGAGGAAGATGCTGGGCATCTGCACGGATTCAATGATCTCAACGTGCGCTTCCAAACGGCAACCGACGACACGGAAGACCAACGACCCGGGTTGCCCGCCATGGACGCCCCTGGGCGGGTACGAGGGTGTGTAGACCCACTGATCCCACCGGCCCAAGCCGAAGGCGACGCTGAGCATCCCCGTTGCTCCTCCGAGGCTGTCCCTCACGAAGGCCACTTGGCCAGGTGCCCGGCCCAGGCTCGAGGCCGCAGACCTCGTACCCACGTTCGGGGGTCTCATGACTAGCCTTCGATGCCAGCTTCATCGAGGTGCCAGCAATCGAGCCAAGCCTGGCGACCCTTGGTGTCGCAGAGCTCAATGCGGAACCCGCCATTGGCACATAGGTGGTAGCTCCAGGCGCCCCCAAAAGGAGCAACTCCCTCGCGTTCAAGAGCGGAGCCGGCCTCAGCAAGGCGCTGCTTGTCGCTTTCGAAATCGTCCGTCCAGTAGGCAAGATGCTGCACGTGCGGACCCTTGCTGGTGTCCCAGGAGCTTCCAGGCTGTCCCTGGATCAGTTCAATGTAGGGAGCAGTACGAGAGAAGACGACCCGTAGTCGAACGGGGCCGTTCTGGCGGATTTGCGGCTCCATCCACTCGACTCCGAGACCGAGCGAAAGCTCCGTCATGGCCTTGTCAAGGTCCTCAACGACGACGCCAACGTGGGCGAAGGTTCGCATCATGTCTCCTAAGTTCGGAGGCGCCTTCAGAGCGCGCGCCCCGACCTGACAGATGGCAACGTGTGGTCGAGCGGGCCACCCGAGGCTGGACGGACACCGCGATCATCTCGAGTCGCGGCGGGACCCATGTGCCCTCAGGGCGGGCTAGTCCAACGGGTAGGAGAGCCTTGATCGGCGGGCACCTGCGATCCCCGCTTTCTTCCGTGGGTCCGGCGCTAGGACCTGGTGGCATTGCGCCGGGTGGGCTCTGTTGACGATTTGGTACCGATCGAGGGAGGGCTGGGAAAGTAGCCCTCCCTCGATCACCGACTTGTGTCCCTTACCTGCGTGGAGGCGAGCCAGCTGACCTGCACGCCTTGCTCACAGGGGGGTGACGCTATGACTGGGAGGCGAAGAGCCAGTTGCTCACCGTCACCCAAGCGCCGTTCTTGATGCTCATCATGATCGACGACTCATTGGCGGTTCCGAACTGCAGCGGGGAGCCGGCGAACGCCGACGTGTACGGCTGCATAGTCTCGTAGGCCTTGGTGACAGAGTCACGAGTGATGGGACCGCTGATTGTCTGGAGGACGTGCACGAAGACCTCAGCGGAGAACCAGCCTGCTTCTGTCCAGTAGTTGGCCGAAAGCTTGTCCTTCTGTAGCCACTCTGCGTAGGTCTGAAGTCCGGCCCCTAAAGTACCCGTGAACGGGGCCAGCTCACTCAGAACAAAGATGCCCTGGCTATTGGAACCGAGCGCTCCGGGCTCGGCTGTTGCCCCGAGCGCCGGCGGCACGGTGCTGTCGTACGCCGAACCGACACAGAACATAGTGCCGTCAAAGCCGGCGGTCTTGGCGGCCTGCACGAACGCCACAAAGTTTGAGGGCATGGTCTGAGTGACGATGCCGTCGCAGCCAGCGTTCTTCGCCTGGACGACCTCAGGAGTCGGGCTCTGCGACGTATCGTTTGTGAACTCGACCAGCGGCATGGTGACGCTGTTAGCCGTTTCGAAGTCGGACACGATCTGCTTGTACCCGTCGATGGAGGCGGGGTCGTTTTGACCGATCAGGCACATGTTCTTCAGACCCAAGGTCTTATATGCGTACGAGAGGATGATCCGCGTACCGACGTAGGGCCCAGGCTCGACCACAAAGTAGTTCTTCAGCCCGTAGCAGTCAGGCTCTGGCCCGAGGCCATCGGTGACGATGCCCTGCTGTTCGTAGTACTTCTCGTTCGTCGAGCAATCAACCAGACTGACGTTACCCACCATTGCAACGACGTTGTTTTCGAGGATTAGTTTCTTGGCGTCGGCTGCCGCTTCAGTCGGCGAGCCGCCATCATCGAGGGTGTTTAGAACGAGCTTGCGGCCTTGCACACCGCCCATCGAGTTGATGTAATCGAAGTATGCCTGGACCCCGGGCGGAAGAGCAACGAACGGGATCCCACCGCTCAGCGTCGCAACTTCGCCGACGTTGATCGGATTGCTGGCATCAGCAGTTGGGTAGACGGACGCGGCCGCGGAAGCGGGCGCGGAAGCGGACGTGCCGACAACCGCCGTCCCGGTCGCAACAGCAGCCGTTGTCGGGGTCGCAGCGGAGCTTGAGCAGCCACCGATGATCGAAGCGATGGCTACGCCGGCTGTTAGCAGCGAGAGAGTTCTGGAACTGGCTCGCACCTGACTACCTCCTGAATTGAGCCAGCGGCGGCATTTGCTGGGCAACCGAGACTCTCGCCGCGCAATCCCGCATCCATGCGGCCCGCCGCTAGTCGATTTGCGCGGCCTTTTACCCGGGTGACTTCCGGTCTCCTCTCCTTTGGGTTACGGACCTATAAACACCTCCTGCAGTCGTTGGGCATGGCGGGGGTTTACTCAGAGGCACCACTCCACGGCTTCTCGCGCGGCTGGCTTGCCACCGTGGCGGTTGCGAACCGGAAGTCCGTGGCCAGACGGATCCGGGCGTCGATGACGTAGGGAACGTCTGAGTTGGAGGCCTCCTGGAGCGCAGTGCGCAGCTCTTCGACGCTGTTGGGTCGAGCGCCCCGGCAACCCATCGCGCGTGCGATCGCTGCGTAGTCGAAGTCGTTGATGAAGAAGTGGGGGCCGTGCTCCTTGGACACCGCGTGGACCGGCCAGCCAAGGGCGCCGTTGTTGAAGATGACGACGGTGAAGGGAACCTTCTCCTGAACGCCGTTCATCAGCGTGTTCATGGTCATCGCGAAGCCGCCGTCACCGGAGGTGGCGATAACGGCCCGATCCGGATGGGCGAGCTTAGCGCCGAACGCGGCCGCAGTGGCATAGCCCATGCCGCCGCCACCGTGCGGAATGAGGTATCCGTTCGGATTCGTGGACCGGAACCAGCGGAGCATGAACGCGCGGCTCTCACCGGCGTCCGTGCAGACGATTCCATCCTTGGGCCAGATCTCCTGAATCAGGCGAACGAGCCGCTGCGGGTAGAACGGGAAATCGTCCTTGAAGTGCTCGGGCGTTTCCGGCTCGCCGTGGATGGCGGTGGAGGCCTTGATCCGCTCGGCACCGCCCAACGGACGCTTGGCCGGGCCCGCCGCCGTGACGGCAGCCGCGAGTTCGTCCATGATGGCGGAGGCGTCGCCGATGAGGACCTGATCCACCGGGTAGGTCCAGCCCGCGTTCATGGGCTCGGAGTCGATCTGGATGATGTACTGGCGACGTACATCGATCAGGCTGGGCGTTTCATCGACGGTGTCGATGGGGCTCAGCTTGGTGCCGACGGCGACGATGAGGTCGGCCTCGTGGATGAGCGCATTCGCGCGCTCCCAGCCCCACTCGCCCATGGGGCCGGCCGCCAGCGGATCCATCTCGGAGAGGACGCCCTTGCCTCCCTGAGAGGTGGTGACCGGCGCATCGATCGCCCGCGCGAGGCGCGCCAGGCTCTCCTGCGCCTGGCCGACTCGGACACCATTGCCGGCCAGGACCATCGGCCGCTCGGCTTGCGCGATGGCGTCTACCGCGGCCTTTACGGCATCCTCGTCCGTGGCCCGCGCAGGGGCTCTGAGGTAGCCAGCGGCCTTGTAGAGCCTTGGGAACGAGTCGGGCCCGACCATCTCCTCCATGGCCGACGCGCGGACGACGACCGCGACCGGACCCGGATCCCCGGTAACCGCGCACTTGACGGCCATCTGGACGTTCTGGACGGCTTGGGCCGCGTAGTTGGCGACGAAGACTTCCTTGCAGATGCCTTCGTAGGCCATGCGGGCGTCGTAGCTGCCGCGGTCGCCGGAGCCCGAGTGGTAGTAGCCGTGATGGCTCAGGCGCCCGCCGTCCCACATGTCGGAGATGACGATGAGCGGGGTGCTGCCAAGCAGGGACTCGATGATGCCCTGGGTGCCGGTGCCGAGGATGAACTCGCCCTCGCCCATGATCACGGCCGGCTTGCCGGTGAGACGACCGAATGCGTTGGCGGCCAGCGAGCCGACGACTTCCTGCTTGACCTGAATCGTCCGGATCTCGGGGTGGTCGTACAGGGCCTCGAAGAGCGGCGTGGTGTGGCCGGCGATGATGCCGAGCACGAGCTTCACACCCGCGTCTTCGAGCGCCTGGGCGATCCCTTCGGCGACCGTGACTTTCTTGGTGAACAGCGGCGCGGCGACCTCCGAAGAGGCACCGCGAACTTGCTTCGAGGCGACGGTCATGTGATGGACTCCGTGGTACTGGTTGGGGTAAGGCGTTCAGCTGGCATTCGGGACGATGGCCAACGGGCAAACCGGCGAGCCGGTCTGGCCGAAGATCCGCAGCGGCGCCGAGACGAAGAAGAAGCGATAACCCTTCGCCGCCGAGAGAGCCCGCAGATCCATCGTCTCGAGGATGAAGACGCCTGCCTTCACGAGCAGCTCGATGTGGACCTCGTTCGCCACGACGGCGGGGATCGCCTCGTAGGGCATGGTGTCCGCACCAGAGGCGATGACTCCATTGTCGATCAGCATCCGCGCGGCCTCGATCGTGGGGCCGGGGTTACCGCTGCCCAGGAAGTCCTTCATGCTGTCGTACTTGGTGTCCCAGCCGGTCCGGATCAGGACGACCTCGCCTTTGTTGAAGGAGAGACCGAACTTGTCGGCACACCTCTGCATCACCTCGGGCGTGATCGGGTAGTCCGCCGGGAGAGCCTTGATGCCCTCGTAGACCGGAAAATCGAGCAGGATGCCGGGGGCGGCTATCGGTCGGATGTTCTCCGAGATCGTCTTCATGTGGATGCCGGTGGAGTAGTCCATCACACCGGGATCGCGGAAGTCCGTCCCGTCGTGGAGCTTGCCGTCCCAGGCCATGTGGACCAGACCGTCCTGATGGGTGCCAGTGTGGACGCCCATGCTGATGACGTCGCTGGCGCCCTCGGCGCGCGGGTCCTGACCTGGAACCGAGCCGAAGCCGTCGCCGAGCGTATTGGTCAGGCTGTACATGAACGGCGGGTGTGCCGGGTAGCGGGGGACGCCGACCTTGAGCTGATGGCCGAGGGGGATGATCTGAGATCGACCGACCCAACTGCCGAACGCGTCGATCATCTGTATGTCGTCGACTGATGTCTGGCTCACCACGATTTCTCCTTCTCGGCGGGTTCCATACTGGTTAGGCTCGCAGGCACGCCGGGGACGCTGGCGATACGGCTGTACCGTGCCTGGCCGGCTGCGTCACGAGCAGCGACGTCAGCCGTCCCTTCAACGAGCACTGGCACGCCGGACTCCCACCCGTCAATACTCACCCCCGATTACCGACCTCCGCACTTCAGCAATCTCGACCGCAATCAACACTCCAACCTTCGGATCTCTGCCTCGTGGTCGGACCCCGCGCGACAGCGCAGGGTACTTCCCAAAGTCGCCGAGACCGAGGCCAGAATCGCCTACCATTTATCGTTCCAGTGGCCACACCGACAGAAGTGCGCACGCAATCGCTCGTGCCGCCCGCTGCCGCTGGCTTTCATCAGACAACTGGACCATCTTCGGCTCTGATCGCGCGTTGCTCTGGGGCAGGTGCGCCTTGCATGTATGCGCGGTGCACCTGATCCGGCTGCGCTGCCAGCTCTCGGCAAGGGCCCGACAGCACGATCTTGCCATTCGTCATGACGTGACCGACGTCTCCGATCTGCAGCGCTAGGTGCGCGAATTGCTCGACTAGCAGTACCGCCATACCCTGCTGGGCGGCAGTGACCACAAACGGCAGGAGGCGCTTGACAATGACCGGCGCCAATCCTTGGGACATTTCGTCGATGAGCAGGACCTTGGGCTGGCTCACGACGGCACGGGCCAGCACAAGCATCTGCTGCTCGCCGCCTGAGATGAGCTGGGCAGCGACCTGGCGGCGCTGTCGGAGCTCAGGGAAGAGCTCAAAAACGCCTTCGATCGACCTCCCGCGGGCCGAGACAAGCAGGTTCTCCTCAACGGTGAGCTCGGGGAAAATGGAGCGCCCCTGCTCGACATACGCCAGGCCAGCGCGCGAACGGCGTTCCTTACGCATCTTCTGGATCTCGACGCCGTCGAGAAAGACCTCCCCGGCCGCGACCGGGATCACCCCAGCGATAGCGTCTAGAAGTGTTGTCTTGCCCGCGCCGTTGGCGCCGAGCAGGACGGTCACCTTGCCAGCCGGGACGGACAGCGAGATATCCCGAACGACCGGGATTTCCTCGCGCTTGGCCGTCAGATGCTCAACGACCAGGCCTCCAGTCGTGGTCATGCCACTACCTCCTCCTCTCCGAGGTACGCCGCGTGGACCTGAGGCGTAGCCAGAACGTCCTCGGTGGGGCCCTGGGCTATGACCCGGCCGAAGTCGAGGACGACGGTCTGGTGGCAAACCGCACGGACCAGCTCCATGTCGTGGTCTATGACCATTACCGAGCACCCAAATCGAGACGGGATCTGGACCAGCCGGGCCGACAGGTCGTCGGTCTCCTCGGCCGACAGTCCAGCGCCAGGCTCGTCGAGCAGTACGACCTTCGGCTTCGCGATAAGACAAGCACCGATCTGGACAAGATGGCGCGTTCGCACATCGATGTGATCGAACACGTCGTCTGGCACGTCGCAACCAACGAATGTGCAGATCTCGTCGATCTCCGCGTCCGATACGCGCCTCTGCGCGCTCAGCCGCAGGAACTGCCGGGCAGTGAGCTCGGCTATGCTCCGACCGCCCTGGAACGTCCGACGCACCACTGCTGCGCGTCGATGAGCCGGCAGATGATCGATGCTCTGGCCATCGACGGTGAAATGGCCACCGTAGCCATTGATGAAGCCGGTAAAGGCATCGACGAGGGTTGACTTGCCAGCGCCGTTGGGGCCGATCAGGCCGACCGTCGTCCCTTTCGGGATGTCGAAAGTGACGTGATCGAGCGCGACGACGGCGCCGTAGCACACCGTTAGATCCCTGATCTCAACCAGCATGTCGCCGTCGACGGCAGGAGTGGGTGGCAGCTGCTTGCTTGGTGACTCCACCGTCAGGTGGCGGCGTCGAGAGGCCTGGCGACGGGCAACCTGCTCGCGGACCATTCCGGAGAACCCGCCCGGGTGTCCTCCTAGTTTGGGGCTCAGCATCTGCACGGCGCCAAAACCGAAGAAGATTGAACCGATGCTGGGAGCGAGAGCGTACTGGCGCAGAATGGCCGCGGCGAACGCTCCCATGACGCCGACAGCGAGGGCACCTTCGAAATACCCCGTGCCGAACATGACGGCCAAGGCGAAGAGCGTGAGGGCCTGCAGTGACGAGAAGTTGGCCGGGTCAAGCGTGCCGACGTTGGCGGCGAGCACGCCACCACCAACTCCCGCGATGAACGCACTCACCACGAATGCGAGGATCTTGCTACGAACGACACTAACACCGAGACTTGCTGCAACGCGCTCGCTTCGGCGGATCGCGAGCCAACTGAGCCCAATCTGCATAGATCGGAGGATTACGAGCCCGCCGCCCAAGACCACAAAGCATCCCCACGCAAGCAGGAACATCAGGTACTGCGATTGTCCGAGCCAGTCCGGTACCGTCACCGAGTCGCCGTAAAACACGCCATTGATGGCGATCGTGTATACGGTGACGGAGAACCCGAGCGTGACTACCGCCAAGTTGACGCCGCGCAGACGCAACGCCGGCAAGGCGACTAGGACCCCAACCGGAATGCCCGCAAGGCCGCCGAGAAGCAACGTGTAGGGAAACGGGATGCCGAATTCGACGGTAGATAGCCAGACAACCGTCCACCCGCCCACAGCACTCAGTGCAACCTGGCCCAGGGAGATCATGCCGGCCATACCGTAGACCGCGCCGATGCTCAGACCGATGATGGCCGTCATCGCTGCGAGCGTTGCGATATATTGCCAGTATGCCCCCAGATTCCAGACCAGAAACGCCCCGATGATCGCGATAACGCCGACGGGGACGAGCGGCATCAACCTAGCGCGCATCGGCCCACACGTCCTTTCTCCGCCACCACATCATCACCACGATGATTACCAAGAAGGGAAGCGCGTCCGAATACCGAGCAACCGGCCCAATGGTCAAGGTGAGTGACTCGGCAATGCCTATTCCGATCCCTGCCAGCGCCGTGACCGTCATGCTCCTGAAGAGCCCGAGCAACGCCGCCGCGAGAGCCGGCACGATGTAGCTGGCGAGCGGTGAGAAGTTGTTGGTGGCCATGTGAAGGATCAGCATGATCGCCAGGGTCGAGAAGGCACCCGCGCTGGCCCACACGCCTACGGTGAGAGGGACGACTCGAATGCCCATAAGTTGTGCCGTCACAGGTCGAGCAGCCAAGGCGCGGAGCTCCAGGCCTATTCTCGTAAGTCGAAGCAGGGCGCCCAACGCCAGGGCAAGGCCGACCGCTGCCAAGCATTCCAGAACACTTCCGACTGGAGTGCCGATCCCCGCGAGGTTCACCGACGCGTTCCCAAGGAGGTCGGGGAAGGAGTGCACCGTCCCGCCAAGGACGAAGTTGCCTACCGCGAGCATGGCCACGAACAGCGCGATCGTCACGGTGGACTTGAGCTCAACGGTGTCTTCGAGGAAGACCGTGGCCATGACCCAACCGATCGCCGCGGCGATCAGCGTGCCAGCAGCGATGCCGATCACAACGCACGGCAGAGTGGCCCAACCGGCCCCATACAGCAGGAGCCCGACCGAGCCGCCCAGAGCGCCTATCCCCGCCTGTGCGAAGTTGACCACGCCTAGCATGCGGTACATGAACACGACGGTGACGCCTAACGCGGCGATTACGCCGCCACTAATGAGCCCGGCAAGGGCCTGCTGGATCATGCGTAGCTGTCCCCAACGACCGCGTGAGATGCTGTTGACACTTTCACCGGTCCCGGTCTCCTAACTGCTGGCGCTGCCCTTGGACACCTGAGGTACCCCCCTTCGGCCCCGGAGCTGTCTCGTCACCGTGGCCATTTCCGCGGCCGTCGACAGGGCCCGGATCCAGCGCGGCTTCGGCTAGATCGGTGCCCACAGCAGCCGCCTCGGGGATCGCGATGACCAGCTCGACGCCGACTTCGCGCAAGTGGGATTTCATGTGCGAGTCGATTCCAGGATCTGTGATGATCCGCGTGACTGCCTCGATCGGCGCGACGCGGACCATCGAGTCGCGCCCGAACTTGGAGGAGTCGACGAGCAGAATGACTTCCGAAGAGGCCGCGATCATTGCTCGCTTCACCGCTGCCTCTTCGAAGCTCGGGTAGGTAAGGCCCCCCTCGATCGAGATCCCGCTGATGGCGAGGTACGCCTGATCCACCCGAAGTTCGTTCAGATTTGCAACGGCCATCTCCCCCACAGCCCCATACGTCGCGGGACGGACAACACCGCCCGTGAGAACGACGGTCACGTTGGGGTTGTCCATCAGCTCGACGGCGTTTGTAACCGCGTTCGTTACCACGACGAGATCTCGCTTGCCCTGGAGCTCGCGGGCGAGCTGGACCGTAGTAGTGCCTGAGTCGACGATGATCGTGCTGCCATCGGTCACGTACTGGGCGGCCGCGCGAGCAATCGCGATCTTCTCCGCCTGGTGCTCGCGTCGCCGCCGATCGAAATTGGACTCCTCACGGGTATGGTCGGCTACCGCGCCCCCATGCAGCCGGCGGACGATGCCAACTTCGGCAAGATGCGCGAGGTCGCGCCGGATGGTCTCGTCCGTGACTCCGAACAGGTCGGTCAACTCGGATGCGCGTACGCTGCCCCGCTCTCGGACTAGAGATGCGATGCGCTTCTGCCGCTCGCTCGCGTGACTGCGAGTTGACCTCGTGGCCACTTCCACTCCTCCACCGGCGATCCCCACGAACAGCCCGGGCTTGGCCTCTCGAACCTGACCAGTTGGTCCATTGTTGACGCCAAACCCAACCATTCTGCCCGTGATGCTGTGGGTTTACCCACACATACAACACATGATGTTTGGGTTTTCGCACACGATGTCGCCAGTTCTGTGCGGCCTGTAGGGCCAAATGGCCCTATTTGCCACGCGGCCTATCGAATCCAGAGTGTGGCTTGTTGGTTCGGTGTGGGATACCACATTCTGCCGTGGGTTCCTGCGGAGTTCCGCAAGCCGCAGGCCCCTGCCGCCACCTGCCCCGATCATCTCCACCCGACGCCGAGAGTCCTCGATGCGCCTGGCGTGCTGAGGGTCAGATCAGGACCGTCGCGATACCTGAGGCAACTGGCCGGTGCTGACTGAGCGATGCTGGCGCGTCTGAGGACTAGACGATCAAGGGGTCGTCGCGAGGGGCACGGCAGCGTCCAGGGCCGCCACCGTATCGGCGTAGCTAGCCGTCGGCACCGAGAGGAGGCAGCGGTCCACGCTCGCGGCCCTGAGCAGTCGAACCTCCGAAGGAAGCGCCGCGCGTCCGTAACCCATCGCCACGGTAACGGGCGCAACGTTTCGACCCCGCTCCTCGCAGAGATGCTTGAATGACTCGATGCGCGCCAGAAGCGGCGCCAGTGGTTTGTCTAAGTCGAGGGCAGGGATCCAGCCATCGCCAAAGGCGAGCGCTCGTTCGAGTGCGGTCGCCGACGTACCCCCCACCAGAACCGGTGGGTGTGGTTTCTGAATGGGCTTTGGCCAAGACGACATCGGCCCGAACTGCGTGTACGTTCCCCCGTAGAATGCCTCGTCCTGGGTCCAGATGGCCCTCATTGCCAGGACATGATCCTGCACAATGGCCCATCGTAGATTTGGGTCGACACCGTGGTTCTGCATCTCCTCCACGTTCCAGCCACCGCCGACTCCGAGGATCACGCGGCCGCCAGAGAGATGGTCGAGCGACGCAACCACCGTGGCGAGCACGATGGGGTCGCGCTGCGCGACCAGGCAGATCCCAGTACCAAGCTTCAGGCGTTCGGTCACGGTGGCCGCGACCGCATGGGCGAGAAACGGGTCAAGGTTTCGGCGATACGGCTCAGGCAGGTCTCCGCCGGCCGGAAAGGGCGATCGACGGTCGACAGGTACGTGGGTATGCTCAGGGAAGAACAGAGACTCGAAACCGCGGTCCTCAACCAGGCGCGCTAGATCGCGGACGCCGATCCCATAGTCCGTGGGGAAGCCAATGATGCCGAAATCCAAAGCCAGGTTCTCCTGTTGCCAGGGCCTTCAGCATATCGATTAGGCGTCGTCCACGAGCGCGCCAGCTCGTCTCCTGCTGGAAGCTGTATCTGGGCCACTCCTCGACCATGACACCCGCGGCCACGCCTCACCCCCCGCGGCAACAGGTGCCCCGGGCTGCAAGTCTCGCGAGCAGGGGTCGCTCGGGCTTACCGTGGCCGCACGCCGGCGACGTCAACACCTCCCTGAAACTGACTCGGGCCCTCGCAAGGGAGCTCGAGCAACCCGCAACCTTAGAATGTCGTCCCTGCCACAAGGATCACGTTCGAGTAGTGCGAGCACTCCCCAGTGCGGACGATCAGTTTGATGCTAGGCAGCATCTCTTCCAGCTGCGCGTGCGGGACGGCCCGAAGCTCGCATCCCTGGAGCAACCTCGCGACCTTCTCGTATACGGCCGGACTCACGCGCTCGAACTCCTCGGCCACGAAGGCGGACTCCACCTGGAGTTCATCCATCATCACGCCGAGTACCTGCTCGAGCGTCGGGAGGCCGGGCACGACCGAGAGGTCCACGGTCTCCACTGTCCAGGGCAGCGGCAGGCCAGCATCCGTGACCACGATACGGTCACCATGACCCAGCCTGACGATCGCACCCGCCAGCCGCGAGTTGAGTAGATGACCCTTCCGCTGCATCCTCCGCCTCCTTAGTGTGACCGTGACAGTCCAAATTGCCGTCTCACGTGAGGCTCAGGCTCCATCCGCTACCAGAACGGCACCGATCTCACCCAGCCACCCGCCAGCGATGGCAGCATCCAGATCGCCCTCACAGCTCCCGCACGAGATCCTTGAGGGGCTGCCTGGCCATCCCCGGCGCCGACTTCGGCAGTCGCGCCGCATCCGTCGGGTGGCCGAGCGAGATCATCGTCCGAACGAACGCGGGCGGCGTGAGGCCGAGGACCTGTGCGACCTGCGGACGCACCGACTCGTTCGCCCAGCCGACTGCGGCACCGAGCCCGAGCGCGGTCGCAGCAACGAGGATGCGTTCGGCCGCACGACCCTCGTCGTAGGCATCCCATTCCGCGTTGTCGCCGCCCATCGCGATGGCGATCGCAACTGCGGCGCCCCCGACGTGCTTGGCGTTCGGCGCGAGTTCAGCCAGCCGTCCGAGGTCGCCCCGCTCGTGCACGACTATGAAGGTCCAGGGTTGGCGGTTCATGGAACTGCCGGACCAGCGGGCCACGTCGAGGATCGTCTGGAGATCGTCATCAGACACAGGCTCAGTGGTGAACTGCCGGACCTGGCGCGTCCGGCGCAAGGCGCTCACGACTACATCGGCGGCGGTTCGGTCGAAGGGCTTCCTGTCACTCATCGATCGAGTATACGAGCTAGTGACGCTTGATCGGTGAGCACCACAAGGGCAGCCGTTTCTCCTGCGGGCTCGCGCGACGCAAGCATCGTGTCAGGGTTCGTCGGGTCCGCAAACACTGGGGCGGATAAGCGGCGGCCCGCCACTATCGCTTGAGTGTCGGGCCGCGCCCGTCGCGCGACATCCTGCGGTTGCCGAGACGAACCGCAGGTGTAAGGCCGTCGAATCCGACATTGTGCTGCGCCGGCAGAGGCACTGCCAGGCGCTCCGCGCATCGGCGGTCTTGACGATCGGCACTCGACAGCACGCATCCCCCGACCGAGGCTTGGTCCAAGGAGGATTCCATGGGCTTCCTTTGGAGTCAGTTGACGCGTAGGCACACGCCGCTGGGGAGATTGGCGCTCACCGGGGACGCGGCCGAGGCGAATTGGCGACAGGCCAACCGCGTTCTGGACGCCCTGTTCCTCGAGTACGACGTGCAGACACGAGACCGTCGCCTCAATGCACAGTCGATGATGGCTCTCATGGGCTTCGTTGTTGCCGCATTCGCCGCGCTGTCTGGGGCTTGGGCTCAGTCCAGGAACCCGGCCCCGCTGATACTGATCGCTCCGCTGATGCTCGCCGGCGCGGAGGGCGTCCTCCTGCTCAGAGTCCACCTGCTCAGGGTGTCTGTATACCTCACCCTCGTCGAGGAAGACATACGCAAGTGGCTCCGAGTCAAGAGGCTTCCAATAGCCTGGGAAACAACCATGACGGGTCGCGTAGGGGCCGCTGCTGGGCTCTCAAGCCCAGGCCGCTCAGCTCCTGGCCTCTCGATCCTGGCCATCCTGGCTGTCGGAGTCTTCGGTGCCGTTCTCTTCACCTTGGTGGGGCTTGCCGCTCTGGATAGTCCCCAGACCGCGGATCTCACGAATTGGCTGCCCGGCTACCGTCGCCAACAAGAGGTTGTCTACGTCCTCGTGAATGTCTTCCAGGTCGGATTGCTCGCGGCCACCTGGGTCCGCCAGACGAAAGCTCTGACCGACGCCAGAGAGCACTTCAGAGAGATCCGATCCCGGTCCGTGGAAGATGGCGGCTGACTGAGGCGATCAGGCGATGGCGTCTTGCCACCGTAGCGTCCTGCATCACTTCTTGCCGAGTGCGCCGACCTGGTGCGCTCGGCCCTTTGTGTCCTCAGGCCCATCCCTCTTTGCAGTCTCCACCCCGGCGTCCCAGGGGCAGCAGCCGACCTTGCTTCGATTTCGGCATTCTTCCAGCGGGCACTGCTCGCACTTCGGACGAACAGGCAAGCAGACGAGCGCCGCGAGGTCCAACCAGGCGTGGAAAAACCGGCGAGAGCGGGATCCCATGGCTGTGGCCGCTGCGAGGACTCTGGGATCGCGTCGAGCTTCGCCGGGGCCATCAGGGCTCGCCCCGTCCTCGCTGCGCCAGATACCGCCCGATTGCCCGGCGTGAACTCGTTCCAACGGGCACCAGGCGCTCCTTGGCGCCCTTGCCCATCACCTTGATCGCGCCGTCGGGCCGCAGGTCACGGAATCGGATACCCGCCGCCTCCGACACGCGCAGGCCGGTATCGAGGAGGAGCAAGAGGATCGCCTGGTCGCGGGTGCCCGCGCGGGCGAGAAGCTCGCGGAGTTCATCGTCGTTCAACGGCTCGATGAGCTTGCGCGGCACGCGCGGCTTGGCGAGACGGCGGATGGCCACGGCTTCGGAGAGCTCTTCGGCCGCGAGCCAGTTGCCGAACACATGCAGGCAACGGACGTAACCGGCAACGCTCACAGGCGCCAGGGTGGCCCGGAGCTCGACGAGCCAGGTGCGCCAGGTCGGCGCTTCGATCTCGTCGAGGACCGCGTGGGCTCCGAAGCGTGCGACTGCCCGGCGAAGAATGTCGCTATACCAGCGCACCGTTCGGGGCGACAACCCTTCGGCGTTCTTCGCGTCGCAGAACAACTGCACCGCATGGCCGATCTCAAGGGGCCCTGCCGGTGCTGCAGGCCCGCGTACCGCCATCCGAATCTGATTCCCATCGCGCCGACCGAAAGAATCAGATGCCCGGCCCTTTGACTCGGAAGTGTCAGATGCCCACGGATCGAGGGTGTCAGATGCTCGCGACATATTCTTACCTCCATGGGCGTCGCCCACGAGGTCGTCCCACGCACAAGATCTAGTGGTTCTGCCACCCCAACACCACTACATGTTGTGGTGTTGGCGCGCCCGGAGGG
>Ga0182027_10003739_pt1 | contig 23862 bp, 19 predicted proteins | sample 712E1DmetaG_FD_121300 | JGI IMG/M metagenome (GOLD analysis project Ga0182027, IMG submission 121300) | Permafrost microbial communities from Stordalen Mire, Sweden - 712E1D metaG (Illumina Assembly) | ecosystem: Environmental > Terrestrial > Soil > Wetlands > Permafrost | place: Sweden... | reverse complement strand
TCCACTGCAAGATCACTGCAAGATTACTGCAAGAAAACCCTGGAATGTGGGGGTATTTGCGGGAAAGTGCGGGAAGGTCGTCGTCGGAGAGGCGCGGCAGTCTCAGGCTTTCAACGAATTTTCAGACCAGTGCTCTACCACTGAGCTACCTTGCCGAAATTGGTGCGTATTTTAGCTTTTCGGCTCGACGATTGGCAAAGACGAGGCGGTATATCTTATGAAACGCCGAGGATCCAACCTTCGATTTGGGCGGCGGTTTTTCGTGGGGATAATAAAAATGTAGGGGCGGACCCCTGTGTCCGCCCGCAATAAAATGACAATACAATCGGTTCGACGGATAGGCGGGCAAGTAATTGTCCCACACATTCCCCCCTCCGGCGAATAAAAATATCCCGAGTTTTACTGACGCTGAAACCGGTCTTTTGGCGATTCGCCCTCCTTCCTCTTCTTTATGGTTGACCTTCGCTTCCTGTGCTTCGTTCGAGGCGATGGCCATCAGCAAGACGATCGGTATTCGACCGATCGTGCTGATGGGGACCTGGCTCCCATGTGCGCAGGGTCGCCAGGGGGAGTGGCATCGGATGAATGCCGCAGATGAGTGTGTGGACTCAGCCGACTGAAACGGACTGCAGGAATTCCGCAGGGGATGCCGCGAAGGCCGCGTAATTTTCCCATCGTAGCAGGCAGGTTTTCGCGGCGCGGAAGCGCGACTGGAAGATCGACAGTCCCGAGGCGGATCGGCGGCGGCCGGATTTGACTTCGATCGCATAGAGCCGGCCTTCGACTTGAACGACAAAATCCACTTCGTGCCCGCCATCGCGCCAATAATAGACCCTGGCACCGGGAATTCGCAGCAAATCCATCCCAACGACGGCTTCGAAGACATGACCGCGCTTTTCGGGATCATCGAGTGCGCCGGCTCCCGCCGCCAGCGTATAAAGGGCCGGGCACATCGGCAGGATTTTTGGACTTGAGGTTCTGGTCTTGACGATTTTTCCGGAGTACTTGGATAATCCGCGAAAAAGAAAGGCTCCCTCGTAGAGCTCCAGATAATGCTTCACAAGATCCGTGTTTCCGCGGTCATGAAGCTGTCCCAAAAGGGTAGTGTAGCTGACCTCCTGGGCAGGGTAGCCGCAGAGGATTTCAAACGCCTGGCGGAAGAGCGCGGGCTTGGCCACGGTCTGCTGCGTCAGGATGTCCTGCCCCACCACGACGTCGACCACCGAGGATTTAAGATAGGAAAACCAGCGCTGATAATCCTTTTGGTAGGCATGTGCGGCGGGATAGCCCCCGTAGCGCAGGAAAGTATCGAGATCGTCACCGAAGGCTTTATGCCATTCCGGATAGTCCCAGTGGCGGACCGGAATGAGTTCAAACCGGCCGGCCAGGCTCTCCGTGAGCCCCTTTTGCAGGGTCAATGAACTGGAGCCGAGCAAGACGCATTTGAGCCTCGCGGCCGATCGGCCTTGACCGTCCCAAAGCCGTTTGATGGATTCCGCCCAGTTTTGGATCTTCTGAATTTCATCGATAATGAGAAGTGTCCTCGGTCCTTTTTCCAAGGCCGCCTGCCACTGTTCCTGGATCCAGCGATTGGAGACGTTCAGGGTATCATCGGCCGACACATAGAGAACGGGTCGGCGATAGCCATCCCTCATTTGGAGGACACCTGTGGTCTTCCCCACCTGGCGCGGTCCAAGGACCACCTGGATGAGCGGAGAGGTTTCCGCCATTCGTTGGGTAAGAGTCTTAACGAAAGCTCTGGTAATCACAAACGAAGGATAACACTATTTGCTAGGCTTGTCTAGTATTATTACTAGATTGATCTATTGATATTTTTCACTGCACTTCACTGCCATTCTACTGCCACTTGGCCGTAAAAAGCGGCGAATGCTGACCACGCGGCGCTGGAATTACTGACCCAAAAGCTCCAGAAATAAATTCTTCGGAGCGCTTTCGGTTTTTTGCCGGGGGTTTTGCTCCGAGACCAGCTCATAGGCCAGCGCCTGGCGAAAATCCTGTTCGCCGCTCCCGTGGTCCTCAGCCAGGAATCGGACATGCCTGTCCCATAAACGCTCAAAGTTCCGGCGTCCGACCGGCGTGAAGCCCTCCCGTCGATAGCCCCGCGTGACGATCTCCTCGGCCACGTTCAGAAGAATATAGCGGAATCCGCGCCGGGACAGCTCCTGATAAAGGCCTTCTTCGTCACCGGAATGATTCGCCAGATCAAAAATGGGATGGGTCTCGTAGACGGAAGCCGTCATGCAGCGCCGGTTGATATGAAATGTGCGGGCATCTCCGAGGAGAATGACTCCGGCATCCGGAGGGACATTCCTGTTCATGTATTCCGCCATGCTGAAGCAAGGCGCCGGGTATGAGTTGTGCGGGTGGTTTAAGTACTCAAAGCGCGAGAGAAGACCCAAGGTCGGCAACCAGCCTTCCAGGGTTAAGACCAGCATGCTGAACGCGCAGAAATTGCTCGCCAGGACCCACAGGAAAGTCCCGCCGGCCACGCTTTTCATCCGCGCAGACGCTCTCCCGTCGACAAGTCCGATGGCCAGAAGGACAGACAACACGGCTATGCCCGGAATCCAGTATCGCGGGATGTTACTCAACAGGCTGTAGAATACCCACTGGAGAAGAAAGGCCCATCCCAGCGTCCCCAGGGGTCGCGTCCAGCGCAGGAAGAACAACCATGGGAGGAACATTAAATAGAGGGGACCAATGAGATCTTTGTCGTTGACGGAAACCATGGTGTAGCGCCACGTCTCTGTTAAATAATTCCAGCCCCCCTTCCAAGACAGCAGCGCTGCCAGATCGCGCGACCCCGCATCCGCCTGAAATGAGCTCAAATTAATCGGGTTCCCCGCCGAGGAATGGAATACCCCGGACAAAAACGGATAAATGGGATTATGAAAGTACAGGATGTTTCTCATAATCCACGGTGAAACCGCCAGGCAGGCCCAAAAGGCCATCCGGACCGCTTCCCGCGCGGCGGAGCGCAGGGATTGCCCCTCAACCCTCGAAAGCAGATGCGTGGCGATCAGCGTGGGAAGGAAGATCCAGATGGTGTATTTGGTTCCCATCGCCACCCCGCAAAACAGGCCCGTCACGAGATACCACTTTTTGCGGCGATCGGGGTCGGGCTCGTCGTGTCCTTTCAATAAACAATAGAGAGACGAAAGAATAAAAAAGGCGGACCCGAGCTCCACGGCGGTTTTGGCGAATTCGAGGACGACAATGGGCGAAGAAATAAAGAACAGGCATCCTAACAAACCGGCCCGCTTCGAACCGTATCGTTGGCCCAATCCAAAAATCGCCATGAGACACCCGATCCCTGAGGCGAAATGGACGAATTTGGCGAGGACGTCGTTCTTGAGCGCCAGCGCCAGGCCGTAGAGGAGCTCCATGTTGGAAGGGAAGCCGGAGCTGAAATTGGCCGGCATGGGAACCATGCGATGGACGATCAGCCAGTACTGCGGCAAACCGAGGTGATAGACCAGCGAGTCATAAAAGATTTCGGGAGCGAATGTCTGGATCAGAATCATACACAGGAAGCAGCCTAGAATGCCCATCAACAAGACATCGAACAGCCTGGTGGGTTGCTGAGTCTTCGCCGGCGGCGTGCGCCGCTCACCGAGAACCAGATCTCGATTCAAAAACAGTCCAGCGATCATCGTCGCAATGCTGACGCCGACCAGGAGCTCGCGGTGCCAGAGACCGGCCGCCCCCAGAGCAAAAAGCAATCCGATCCACGCACCCATCCCCGTCGCCAGAGAAAACATCCAGGCTTCAATCCGTGTCGTCGCGGGAAGGCCCACCCGGCGCCAAATCCATCTCCCCCAAAGCGCGAACAGGGCAACGAGCCAAAAAACAAACAAGGAGACCGTCAGCTCTTCCCACGCGGCAGGTTCTGTCGGCAAAGTAAGAACGGAAAGGAAGTGTTCCACGTCGGACAGTTGCGGCCAGTTCGCGTGAAAATAGATCAGAAAAACGGCCGCCGACCACGCGCCAACGACCCGGAAAGGCCAGGAGGACTTCGGAATCTCAGTCACGGCAGGAAGAGCGGTCGTCTTCGTTTTCAACGGGGGTGGTTCTTTAAGAAACCGGGGTCAATTCCGGGATTGTTTTGGAGAGAGCTTGAAGTTCTTCGCGGCCGGTGCCGAGAACGGAGAGGATGGGACGCATGATATCTTTATAAAAGATCCGGTCCGAAAACACTTTTTCACCGATGATTGTTTTGCCTCGAACTTCCCAATCAGGAATCAGGTCCTGGGCCGGCATGCGAAACCGTTCGAGCACGTACTGGATATCCCGCAGAGTCCCGTCACGGTCTTCTTTGAGGTACAGCTTCACGCCATCCAGGAAAAACTGGTAATGCGCCGATTCATCCCTCGCGATAAAACTGAGCGCCGTTGACAGGGCGTTGTCGTTTTGTTCGATGGCCTTGCGCCGCAGATTCTTGTAATTCATGCCGGTCGACAGTTCCTGAAATACGGTATAGATCATCATCTGGCGCGGCGTTTCAAACGGGAGGTTCCACTCCCGTTCCAGAACCGTATCGGCGAAGGAGCTCATTTCTTTCGCGGTCCGCTTCCCGGAATGAATCAGCCACTCTTCCAGGGCCAGGGAATGTTTCGATTCCTCATAGCCCCAGTTGGCCTGGAACCAGGCCCGGCCGCGGCTCTTGCGTACAAGATGGAGGATTTTCGAGGTGTAATCCGGCAGAAAAAGCTCAACGGCGCAGAACGACTCGACGATGAGCGCGATGTTGTCGGAAACCGCCGGGTTGCAGTCCCCCCAGGGAATGTCTTTTTGGACGTTCCAACGGCGATCGGATTCCGCCCGATTGAAGAATTCCTTATATAGGTCGAAAAAATTATTTTCGAACTGTGCGTTTGATGACCCGTTCATCCGAAATTATTATAGCAAGCCGCGGAGGTCGGGCTGCGGAGGATCTAAGGGGCCGACTCCTTGCGCTGCCAGATCGCCAAGGTACACCACGGCCTTCCGCTGTACCAGAATGGTTTCCTGTTCCACATCTCCCGGGCCGTGCGGCCTTCGATCATTTGAACGGGTCCCGATGGCTGATCCGGCACGACCGCCGCCAGCTCATAAGAACTGCGAAGAAGATTATGAAGATTTCCAAATACAGGGGGCATCACCCCTTTTGAGATGCCAAAGGAAGTCGGTATGAAGACAGTCACGATGAACCGGGGTTGATGGTTGATCAAATCCAATTGGACCTGCCGCTGGCGTTCGGAAGAATCTTCAGAGGCGGCCATGAGCGGGTAGATAAAGATGTACCGGCTGGCGCTCGGACGGTCCGCGTCATAAAGGATCTGGGGTTCGGACCCGAATATAAAAACCTGGTCCGTTGGAGCGGAATGATCGGAGATATAACGCCCCACCGCCGGGGACTCGACAAAGGGGTTCTTGCCATAAATCTTCCTGGCTTTTTGATCAGGGCCGGCTGGACCGTAATACCAGAACCCTCTCCAGACGGCAAAAGCGATGATCAATCCTGTGATGGCGGAAGACAGGACAACAGAATACCGGGGCCGGAGCCTGCCCGTCCAGAGGACCAGCTGACCGGCCGCCAACAACGCGATGACAGGAAGAATCTGAATGAAATAATGCCCGCGGAAATACCCTCCTATCACGATTCCTCCCAAAGAAAAAAGCAGCCAGCAGGAAAAAATCCGGAAGGAGCGCCGACGCCGAAGGCCTGAAATGATTCCTGAGGCCGCGAGCCCGTAAACGGGCCAGAAGGACTGCAGCTGCGGGTAAAACACCCGCCAACAATTTTCTGGATAGCTGGCCCACGGGACCGAGCCGGAATAGCTCAAGTTATATCCGATGACGCAGTCGTAGAATTCCTTCCAGGCTCCAACTCTCAGAAAATATCCGGCGGCCGCCAAAAGGACAGCCCCTGTCCCCGCCGCGGCACTGAGCATCAACGGAATACGCCTGGGAGCCCTGAGGGCCAGATAAATAAGGATAAACCCGCCATTCACCATCGCGACCTGTTTGAAGAGACAGCTTACGCCCAGGAGGAGGCCCGCGGTAAAACCCCAGGCCGCCGAAGCGCTTTCCACGGCTAACACGGTCGCGTAAAGCGCGCCCGTCAACGGAAGGATCATAAAGGTTTCCGTATTGGAGGAATTTCCAACGACTGACGGATCGGCCATCATCAACGCCAGAAGAACGGCAGCGAGGGCGCCGGTGAACCCTGAAAACAGTTTTTCCCCGAGTAAAAACACCAGGATCAGCGTTCCCAGGGTGTAAATCTGGGTCGCCCAGTGAATGGCGGCGGGACTTGTGCCGACGTAGCGTTCGATTAGCTCATACATCACGAACGTCCCCGGGGGTTTCTGATCGAAGCTCGTTTTGTACGGAATTTCACCGACGAGGCGCCGTTGAGCGATGTAGGCGTACTCTCCTTCGTCACGATCAAGCGGGATATGGGCGATGGGGGCCCGGAGCAACAGCGCCGAGCCGACTATAAGGCCAAAATGGATCCAGCGGTTTGCCGTGCTTACTGCGGCGGGTGTGAGTGGCTCCGGCGGTTGATGGTATTTTTTTGCCACTGCGCCGATTCTAGGATTTTATGACCCACGTGAATAGAGAAGCTGTGATCTTCCTCTATTAAAAATGGCGCCCCCAACGAGAATCGAACTCGTCCCTCAACCTTGACAGGGTTGCATGCTAACCGATACACCATGAGGGCAAAATTACTATTGCGAACCAGCTTTCTATAATAAAAAATTAAATCGAAAGAGCTTTATAGACGATAGTAGCGAATGGGCCCTTTTGTCTCTGAATTCATGATGGCTTCCGCATCAAGGGCTCTCTGAATCACAGCGCTCGCCACTCCAATCACCAGCGATCCCATGATGAGGAGCACCGTCAAAAACGAATAAAGCCGGATAAAATTATGATCCTTCGTGAACTGCATAACCACCGAACGCACATTCATGATCACCAGCCCCCAGGTCAATAAAACGATGATGGCATAGGCTCCGGTGAACAAGCGGTCTCCCCCCTCTTCGAAAAAAATGGGCGGTGAGGGATTTGAACCCCCGGCATCCTCCGTGTAAGGAAGGCGCTCTACCGCTGAGCTAACCGCCCGTGATTGTATCAAAGACCGGCGCGCCTCATGATCGCATTTCTCCGGCGCACATAATACGCCGGGTCAAAACACGCGTCCAGATCGGCGGGTGATAAATCCTTCATAATGCCGGCGTCCTCGCCAACAAGCTGCCGAAAGCTGGACCCGTCCAGCCAGGCCTTCATGGCATGCGCCTGGACCTTCCGGTAAGCGTCCTCCCGGCGCCAGCCTTTCTCCACAAGGGCCAGCAGAACCTTTTGAGACGCAATGATTTCGACTGTTTTGGCCATGTTGCGCTTCATATTTTCCGGATAGACCTGGAGGCCGGAAAGAACCCCGTTCAAGCGGTGAAACATGAAATCCAGAAGGATGGTGGCATCCGGGAGCGCGACGCGTTCGACGGAAGAATGACTGATGTCCCGTTCATGCCAGAGCGCCACGTTTTCAAGTGATGCCTGCGCATAACCCCGGATGAGACGCGCCAACCCGCAAAGATTTTCGCAGGCGATGGGGTTCCGCTTATGCGGCATGGCAGATGACCCCTTCTGTCCCTTGGAAAACGGCTCTTCCGCCTCCAGAACTTCCGTCCGCTGGAGATGGCGGATTTCAGTGGCGATCCGCTCAATACCGGCCGCAACGACCGCCAGATGGCACATGAACTCGGCATGGCGATCGCGTGGGACGACCTGCGTGGCCACCGGTTCTCCCTTAAGTCCTAATTTGCGGCAGACATAGCTTTCGATTTCAGGGCCCAGGTGCGCAAAGGTTCCCATCGCGCCTGACAGCTTCCCCACCGCAATTTCCGTTCGCGCCTGCTTCAAGCGATCGACGGCGCGGCCCATCTCGGTGTACCACCCGGCGACTTTGATCCCGAACGTGATCGGTTCCCCGTGAATGCCATGCGAACGCCCCATCATGAGCGTGTTCGCGTGCTTTCTGGCCAGACTCGCCAGCGTACGCCGGAGGATCAAGGCATCCTGCAGCAACAGATTGGAGGCTTCGACCATCTGAACCGCCAGAGCCGTGTCCAGGACATCGGAAGAGGTCAGCCCCATATGCAGGAAGCGCGATTCGGGGCCAATGCCTTCACCGACCTGAGTGACAAAAGCAATGACATCATGTTTGACTTCCCGCTCGATCTGACGGATGCGGGTCACATTGATTTTCGCTTTCCGCCGGATGGTGGCGTAGGCTTTGGCCGGGACTTTTCCCTGCTTGACGAGGGCTTCCGTCGCCAGAAGCTCGACTTCCAGCATCTTCTCGAAGCGGTACTGCTCCGTCCAGAGACGGGACATCTCGATTCGCGAGTAGCGTTCAATCATGATAGTTTCTCACAAAACTCCCTTAAGCATTTAGGATACAACCGGTGCTCCTGCTCCAGGATTCTCGCCGCCAGACTCTCCGCGGTGTCCCCCGGCAAAACCGGAACTTTCGCCTGGGCCAGCACGGGCCCGTGATCAAATTCTTCGTCCACCACATGGACGGTGCAGCCCGATTCTTTTTCTCCGGCGGCCAGGACCGCTTCATGGACGAGATGTCCATACATCCCCGGTCCGCCGTGCTTCGGCAGGAGCGCGGGATGAATATTCAGGATGCGCCCGCGAAAGGCCCGGATAATCTCCGGACCCAGCTTTTTGAGATACCCCGCCAGGCAAACGACATCCGCCCGGGCCTGAACCAGCTTCTGCAGGATGGCGCCCTGGAAAGAATCCTCATCGGGAAATGCCGATCGCTCCACAATCGCCGATTCCACGTGATGCCGGCGCGCCCGTTCCAATGCATGAACACCGGACTTGCTGGACAGCACCAGGACGACTTTCGACACCGGCATGGCCGCCGATTCCTGCGCCTGCAAAATGGCCTCGAGATTGCTCCCGTCGCCTGAAACCAGGACGGCGACTCGAACCTCAGGCAAAGCGGATTCCTTTGGTGCCTTTTTCGATCACGCCGATCGCGTACACGGTCTTGAGCTGTTTCTCGATCACCGGAACGTCCTTCGGCGAGACGACCATGACCAGACCGATGCCCATATTGAGCGTATTAAACATTTCATGATCCGGAAGGCCGGCTCGGCTCTGAATCTCATGAAAGAGTTCGGGCACCGGCCAGCTTCGGGCCGTGATCCGGGCCTGCAGGCCTTTGGGAATCACACGCGGAATATTCCCGATAAACCCTTCGCCCGTGATATGGGCAATCGCCTTGAGCACCGGCGTTTTTCGATCGATCAGCGGCCAGACGGATTTCACATAGATTTTTGTCGGCTCCAGGAATTCTTTCCAGCGGCGTTTGAGCTCCGCATCAGAGAACACTTTCCGGACAAGAGAATAGCCGTTCGAGTGAAGCCCTGACGACGGCAGGCCCAGCACGATATCGCCGGGGCGGACGTGACGGCCGTCGATCACCTTGGATTTGTCGACGACGCCGACAGCGAAACCGGCCAGGTCATACTCCCCCGGCTTATAGAACCCCGGCATTTCGGCGGTTTCCCCCCCGAGCAACGTGCAGAACGATTGCTCGCAGCCGTTCACGATTCCTTTGACCACATTTTCGGCCACATCAACATCCAGTTTCCCGCAGGCGAAATAATCGAGGAAAAAAAGCGGCCGGGCGCCGCAGCAGATAAGGTCATTCACATTCATGGCCACCAGATCAATCCCCACCGTATTGTGCCGGTCCGCCAGGAAGGCGATCTTCAGCTTCGTGCCGACACCGTCGGTGCAGCCGACCAGCTGCGGGGCTTTGAGTCCCTTTTTCGGCAACGGATAGAGGCCAGCGAAGCCGCCGATGAGCGGCGACATTTTTTTAATCCGGTTGACCAGCGCGTCACCGGCGTCGACATCGACCCCGGCCTTCTTATAGGTAATCATCTTTCTGAGCCCTGAGCTCTGAGTCCTGAGTTGGCTTCTGGCCGGCTTCCCGGCTTGATGAGCGGTAATCCCTGGGCACACAACGCACAATTATCCGGCGGATAGGTGACGAGCGGCAGCCGAAGAAGAACATACTTTGGAGCCGGAAAGTTTGTTTCAGACTCTCCGCGTTCCGCCAGCGCGGCGAAACCGGAGACTCGGGCGCCATTCGCTTCGACCAGAGTCGCCACTTCACGGACGGAGCCGCCCGTGGTGATCACGTCTTCGGCCACAATCACTTCTTCTCCGGGCGCCAGAGCGAATCCCCGGCGCAGCGTAAACTTCCCATCGACACGCTCCGCGAAGATGGCGCGAACCCCCAGCGCGCGCGCGATCACATAGCCCATCACGATACCGCCGATCGCCGGAGTGACCACCGCTGTGACAGCCTTTTCGGAAGACTGCTTCTTGATCTGGCGCGCCAGTTCGGCCCCAAGACGATCGCCGTCGCATCCATACTGCAGAAGGAGCGCGCATTGAAGATAGGTATCACTGTGGAGTCCGCTGGTCAGCTTGAAATGGCCCGAAAGCAGCGCTCCCCGATCCTTGAACATCTTTAAAACATCGTCTTGCGTCAATTCGATCTCCTCTCGTCGTCACCCCGGCGAAAGCCGGGGTCCAGTCGACTGGGTGCCGGCTTCCGCCGGCATGACGTCAACGACTGATAAATTTCCTGAACCGTCTTGACCGGGTCCGGAGACTCGATGACCGGCCGGCCCATCACAAAAAAATCGGCGCCTTCGTTCACCGCGGCCCGAGGCGTCTGCACACGCTTTTGATCGTCCGTGGCTTTCGCCAAACGGATGCCGGGGGTCACGACCTGAAATCCGCGGCCGCAGGCCTTCTTGATGGCCCGGGCTTCTTCGACAGACGAAATCACGCCGTCCAGTTTCGATGTCATCGCCAGCTTCGCCAGATGCAGGACCTGATCTTTGACCTGACGCGTCACACCCATGCGCAGAAGGTCCTTATGTTCCAGACTGGTCAGGACCGTCACACCCCAGAGCAGCGGACGCTTGGGAACCCGCGCGGCTTCTTTCATCATTTCCACTCCGCCCGCCGTGTGAAGCGTGGCGCTGTAAACGCCCCATTCGCCGGCGCGCTCCACGGCTTTGGCCACGACGCTGGGAATGTCATGGAACTTCATGTCCAGAAAAATATCCGCCCCCAGGGAACGGATTTCTTTCAGGAGCGCTCCTCCATATTTTAGAAAAAGGACGGGGCCTACCTTAAATAAATCGACATGCGGCTTGAGCTTCTGCACGAGCGAAAGCGCCTGGTGATCGGTCTCGACATCAAGCGCCACAATAAGCGGTTTCATACCTGTAAACTCCCCACGAGGTTGTTGATGTCTTTGATGCCCTGTGATCGGCAATACTCCTCTAATCCCCGGGCAATCTGTTGGGAGGCGTCGGGGTGGTAGAAGCTGGCCGTCCCCACCTGCACGGCGCGCGCTCCCGCGATCAGAAATTCCAAAGCGTCTTCCGCCGTGGCGATGCCTCCGATGCCGATCACCGGAATCTTAACCTCCCGTGACGCTTCGTAAACCATGCGCAGGGCCACGGGTTTGATGGCCGGGCCGGACAGGCCTCCGGTGACGTAGTGCAGGCGCGGCCGCCGCGTCTTCACATTGACGGCCATGCCAACGAGAGTATTGACGGCGGAAATGGCGTCTGCTCCCGCGTCCTCGCAGGCCCGGGCAAAGGGCCGGATGTCGGTGACATTCGGCGAGAGCTTCACCCAGACCGGAATCCTTGGGGAGGCTTTCCTTGTTTTGGCGACCACCTTGAACGTGTCGCGAGGGTCCTTGTTGAAGTGAAATCCGCCGTGCTTTACATTCGGACAGGAAATGTTCAATTCCAGAGCCGCGATGCCCTGATAATCGTTCAGGAACCGCGTGACTTCCAGGTAGTCCTCCAGGCAGAATCCCACAATGTTGACGACCACCTTGGTTTTATATTTTCGGAGGGCCGGGAGTTTTTGAGTGACGAACTCCATGGCTCCGATGTTCTGCCAGCCAATCGCATTCAGCATTCCGGACGCCGTTTCATAAATACGCGGCGGGGGATTGCCCTGGATCGGTTTCATCGAAATTCCTTTGACCACAATGCCCCCGATCGCGTTGAGGTCCATCAGCTGGGAAAATTCCACGCCGTAGGCGAAGGTTCCGCTGGCCGTCATTACCGGATTATTAAAGCGGACTCCGCCGATCGTCACACCCATCTTCGGTGACATCTTTTTCATAGCGGGGGGTGCTCCCAGTTAATCATGCGGCTGTTGATGACCGGCCCCTCCATGCAAACCCGGATGTAGTGCGCCGGAGACCGATCCCCCTTCTTTGTTTGGACCACGCATCCCATGCAGGCGCCCAGAGAGCATCCCATGCGCGCTTCCAGGCTGACCTCACAGGGCACGGAATATTGCCGGGCCAGCTTGTCGACCGCCCGCATCATCGCCCAGGGACCGCAGGCGTACATCTTCACCCCGTCTTTGCGATGCTTCTTGAGGAAACGGATGAGGGGAGCGGTCACCAGTCCTCGTTCCCCCTTCGAGCCGTCCATCGTCGCGTAACAGGTCTGGATCCCGAGACGCTCGAAATGATCGCGCAAGACCAATTCGCGAGCCGAGCGAGCGCCATAAAAGAGGATTGGGTTGATGCCTAGAGCGATCAACTCTTTCGCCAGAAGGTAAAGTGCTGCGATGCCAACGCCACCGGCCACGAGACACGCGTAACGCACCTCGCCGGCCATGTCTTTGGCCAGATGAAAAGGACGTCCCTGGGGACCGAGTGCGAAGAGTTCCTGACCCGGCTTCGCGTGCACCAGCTTGTTCGTGCCGACACCGACATCCTTGACCAGGATCTTGATGCCGGCCGAACGGCCCGTGCGGACAGGACGGTCAATGGAAAAGATGCTGAAGGGACGGCGCAAGAGCGGATTTCCATCCATGTCCTCGCCGCATTTGAGCATCAGGAACTGGCCCGGGCGTGCCAGGCGCGCCTGTTCGGGAGAACCCAGCGTCAGCAGGTAGTTCCCTGCGCCCAGGTTCTGCACATCCTTCACCTTGACTTTTCGATCTAGCATATGGAAAGTGGATTTGATTTTAGCAAATACCTCTAAAATCAGGCCGCGAGCGAGCGGTGGAACTCAGGCGCCGCGTTTGAGCCGGGACGGAAAACGGTGCTGATTACGCACCAAGCCTGCAGGGCGATCCGGGATCGCTCGAATAAGAGGCCTGAGAAAATTATGAAGCAACCAGAGGATCGGTCCTAAGAGGATCATTACCGCCAACTTATAGGGCGTCGGGATAGAAATCACCGTGGCAAGCATGATCACCAACACAATGCCGTTCCTAACGCAGTGGGCGATTGCCGAAATCGACCAGTTACTTGTTTTCCAGTATGCCGCGGAGTAGATCATCCCATCGATTAACATCATCCCCATGGCCACGACATCGAAATACTTCCAAGCCTCGCGCTGATCACCCATAAAGTAGTGGGAAACAGCCCAAAGACTGTTCACCACGAATGCGGACAATAAAAAAACGGTTCTGGATGAAAATCCCGTGTTTCGTTTCAGCCAGTCATGGGACATCCCCAGGACGAAAAAATTCTTAAGGAGTTCTTCGGCCACCGGGACGGTGACCCCGATGATGGACAGCACCAAGACATGCCAGATCGTCGCCAGATATTCCGGCTGACGAGGTATCCCAAGGAGCTCATGGATTCGGAAAGTCACATCGATGAACGACAAAATCACCCAGCTTATCATCGCCAATGAAGCCGCCATGATCCCCAAACTGATCCCCGCATGAGTCACCATAGGCTCCGAAAGAATGTCGAGGTCGTCTGGGTCAAAGGGTCTTCTCAGCGATTCCCAATCCAGACGCAGCCGGGGCAAAGGGGTCTGACCCAAAGGAGGCTCTGTCCCTTTTGACGCGCTAATCCTCGGATTTGGGACAGACCCCTTTCCAACCATAGAACGCTCATAATCAACGTTTCCGGCAAGCACCCGTCCCGCACTCACCAGGGTGATAATCTCAGGGACTGTAATGGACCGATCGTACGCCTTTTCATCGATGAGAGGTTTGCCGACGGCATCCGTCAGGATGATGGAGAGAAATTGCGTTTCACCGGGGCGAGCTGTCCCCGTCGCTATTCCTTCGACCGCTTTCTTCAAATAGACGATGAGATGAGGCGTACCGATATCGGAAAACTCAATTCGATCCGCATATCGCCGGATCACATCGACAATGTCGACAACCGGAGTAAATCCGTATCTTCTGGCCAGCACAAGCATTGACACGCTCACGCGGCTTCCTTCCACGGCACCCGCAACGCGTTCGAGTTTCAGCCGAGTCGCTCCTCGACCGACAAGTCTGTCGCATGCCCGGTTAAACAACAGTTTTCCCAGACCTATACCATGCACGCCGGTCGTCAGTTGATTTACCGTAGATAGCCGCCAGGGATCCCATGCTACACCGATATCCGGAGGCAGCGGCATGGGATCCCGAAGCATTATCACGCTGATGGTTCCGACCCGGGAGACTGGATCATATTTTGTAATCGTCATGCCGGCTCCGACGCGATGAGTGGTGGTTGGATATACCCATCTCAGCCCTGGAATATCGAGCACCATCAAATCCCCCTCCAGGGCAGTCCCTTTTTGTTTCATTGGGAAATCGGAAAGGATTACTTTTCCGCCGTGAACGACCGGCCAGTTAACTTCTTCTGACTCCGGAGGTCCGTTATCCTCCCATTCAAGAGGCAAAGGGGTCTGACCCAAAGGAGAAACCTGTTGTCGTTGCTGGGAGAGAGCAAAGATCCGCCGGTCATGCCGGGCGTGGTAGCGGGCGACGAGCCAGAGGATTCCTATACTGACCGCCACGACGCCGGCGTACAGCAGGGCATGGTCGATCGGGAGATTGAGAAGGGAATCTCGCACGAAGCTCATGGCGAGGGCGGGAGCGCTGTAGGCGAAGAATATCCCGAGAGGGACCGGCAGGTTGCGAAGCGCAAACCTCAGAGCGGATATGGCGCGCCGCGCAAATATCCGGATGCCGGAGAGCCGGCCTTCCACCAGCGGCGCGCGCGCTTGCTTCCAACCCACGACCAGCATCGGAAACACGTGAAGAAAACCGATTCCGAGCGGAATCCACCAGAACGCGGGGGCGAAAACCGCCAAGGCCGCCCCGCCGAGAAGCCCGGCCAACCGCTCGAGTGGATGCCCCCCCAGCCAACGGCCCCCCCAGCGCACCGCTTTCCCGACATCTCCCGTATATGCCAGCACGATCCAGTAGGCCAAAGAGGCCGGAGCCTTCGGCGTATCGCCGGAAGAAGAGTCGGACCCATAAATCGTGCCCATGCGCCGGGCGTTCTTTTCTATCAGTTCGGCTCGGAAGATTTTCACGGTTGTAGCATCCACCTTGAGAATCCGTTGAATTTCCTCCAGCGTCGATGCGGCCCGGATCTGCGGCTCGAGATCCAGGTCGAGATCCAGGTCATTCAGGATCGCAAGGAGATCCAGAAATGGAGCGTACTTGAAAGGCGTCGTGGGGCCGGCATCAAAGGCATCAACCCGAGAAGGCGCTGCCTGCAGCAGTGGCGGACGGTGCAGAGCTTCCGTCCGGGGAACCGCCGCGGGCCGGAATGGAAAAAGATATCCCAAGGTCTTGTCGGGGATCAAGAGATCCGCATCCGGAGCCAACCAGGTCTCTGGCACCTGGACGCTCGGCAGGCCGGGCTCCCCCGGCCATGGGGCATCGTCATCCAGCGTCCGGAGCCGGTCTTTCTCAGGCGACAACATCGGCGACGTATGCTCGAGGGCTTCCCTGGCCGCTTCGGCAACGCGAACATCATTATCCATCGTCATCTGTCGCAGGACCCTGCGCATGGCCGGAGATAACTCTTCGGAACGGGTCAGGGCTTCCAGAGTTAACAGGGTGTCGTCTCTATCAGATAACCCGATGCTCGATCGGGTCGAGCGGATCAAGGCCTGGTGATCAGCGTCGAGTTTGCCCATCCGCTTGTTCCACCAATCCGCCAGGAAGGGCCCGAAGAAGACATCCATTCCCAGCGCGTGCGAGGTTTTCCCCAGAGCGATGATCACGTACATCTGTAAGATATGGCCCGTAAAGATCCGTTTCCACCGATTCAGAAGAACGCCCGGAGGATAGCGGATCAAATCTACATACCAAGGTTTGCGCGACACGGTGGGATCTGAATCCCCATATTCCTGCACAATGAAGCGGATATCATCCGGCGAGATCTCCGCCGGCGACTTTCCGAGCATTTCACCTGTGGATAACAATGCCTGCGTCAGCTCTCCGATTGAAAGCCCTCCCAGGTCGATGCGCTTCTTCGCCACCAATTCCTCGAGATGTGCCTGCAGTATCGGCGCGCGGGTCTTCCCGATCGTTATCTTCTCCCGCAACTTGGCCGATAGGAACCGGCCCCGATCCTGTCGAGCCCTGTCGATATTGTTCACGGGATCCAGAGGCACGACGTAATTGTTCAGACGGCTGCGCGGATCGACGGGAGTGGGCGGATGGTAGCTGAACATGGCGATCGGCGGGCGAGCGATCACCTCCGCCGGCAGGTCGCGGATGAAGCCAGGATCGACGGGACTCAAATTACCCGTTTCCAGATCCAGAACAACACTGTCCGGACCGCTCTGCCCATGGCGGTCATCGACTCGGGCGATGCCATTGGCATCCAGATACTTCCGGATCTCGGCGGCGAGGCGATCCGTCTTGCGGGACCGATTGCCACCCACGATCTGAACCCTCAGGTCGGCTGGGTTCGATTTCATTTTGCGGACGAGCTGGTAGAGGACTCCGTCACGAAGGGCGCTTTTCAGACCGGCCTCTGCATGCAGCTGCGCGACGGCGCCGCTGTGGGTCTTTTCGTCCCAGATGACGAGCGCCACGCGCGGCCCCAGGGCCGCCGCATGCAGGTACCTCAGGCTCGGAGACGGAGCGGCGACCATGTATTCTCTCTCAAATATGGTGGCGGTCTGGTCCTGCGGGGGCCGCGCAGCTGAAGGGGTCTCTGCGAAGTGACGCACGAGCTTTCCCAAAAGACCATCAATTCGAATTGAAAGTTTTTCATGCAACGAATGCAGCCGTAAAAGAAGCGCCGGCGTGACCGCTTGAGCAGAAAAGGCTTCTTCATCTGAACCGCGGCGCGACGGGAAGGTAGCCGTCAGCGCTGATGGGTGGCCGACAATCGCCGGGATGGCAGCGAAGACATCGTTCCCCGCGAATACGAGGCACAACAATAAGGCCAAACTGCGTTTACCGAGCTCATGGCTCGTTTGAGGGCGCATAGAATGAGGGGATTGGCCCCTCCCAAGCATCAAAATAAGTGTAATCTGCTCGTGTTACAACCGTATTTCGGGGATATTACAGGAAGGTAAAATCGAGGCTGGCGGAGGTCAGACGAGGGCGCGCGAAACGAGTTCAACCTTGGGGAGTTTTCCCACCTGGCGGACCGCCTCGATCAACGCTTCTTTGACATCCGCCGACAAGGCGGCCATATCCCCGCCTTCGAAGTAGACCAGCGCCTTGAGGCACTCGGCTGGCTGGAAGGCGTGACCATAGAGGGCGCGCGCCGCTCCCAAACCCTTGTCCAACGGAAGTCCGGAGCGGAGGAGGGCGGCAATGTCGCGATAATCCTTGGCTTCCACGCGCTGAAGGATCACTTTCAGTTTGAGCGCCAGAAGATCGAGAGACGAGGCGACCAGCATGACGCCATCTTCGGTCCGTTCCGGCGAGCCCACGCGTCCGATATCGATAGAGCCGAAAAATGAAACCTTCACGGGGCCGGCGCTGGATGGGAGGTTCGACGACAAGACGGTGAGCGTCTCAGGATTGTCCTGAAGGACAAGAGCGTCCCGCAGGAACACCAGATCGCGACGGAGGCGCTCCTTGTCCAGGGGCCTATCCGTGAACAGATCGAAATCCACGGACGCGCGGTGCCCGAGCCGCAGAGCAATGGCCGTGCCTCCGTACAAGACGAACCCCTGGTCAGCGGCGGGCCGGAGCACGGGCCAGAGGTCTTTCTGCGCTGGCGGCAGGATATCCCAGAGTGGACGGAACATGAGGCTCATGCAACTTTTCGCTGGGGCAATCCGGGAAGATGTCCCGCCTCCGACACTCCAAGACGATAGTGCCAGTAGGCCCAAGACCTTGGAGAAAACTGACCCGCTTCGGCGCATCGGAGAATATCCCGCAAGGTCTCTTCGCCCGCTTCCTCCACGAGCCGAAGTACGTCATCGTAGTCTCCGAGTTCCATGACTTGAGCGATGATGCGCTCTGGAGCGAGCAAAGAGTCCTCCGGCGTTTTCCACCAGATGTATTTGGAGGCCCATTGCGCCAGAAGATCCTTGTTAAGTGGCATAAATCGATGTCAGTGAAGGTCCGGCTTTTTCAAGAGGCGGCCCCCGCGCATGACAACGTGCCCTCCGACCAGGGTCGCCGCGGCCTTCCCCTGCAGGGTCCAGCCGATGAACGGGGAGTTCTGGCTCTTGGAAGCAAAATGTTCAACGGTGTGCTTGGCTTTCAAATCGATGAGCGTGATGTCGGCGGGCGCCCCCGGCGACAGGTGCCCGCCCGGCAGATGAAGCGCCCGGGCCGGGGCATCCGTCATCGCCGCGACGGCGGCCGACAGAGACATCACCTTCTTCTGCACGAGCTGGGTCAGGACCAGCCCCAGGGTTGTTTCCAAACCGATGATCCCGAAAGGGGCATTGTCGAACTCGCGCGATTTCTGGGCCACCGTGTGCGGCGCATGGTCCGAGGCGATCACCTCGATCGTTCCATCCGCCAGCCCGGCCAGGATGGCCTGCCGGTCTTCCTCCGTCCGGAGCGGCGGGTTCATCTTCGCGAGCGTGTTGTAACCGGATACCGACTCTTCAGTCAGTGAAAAATAATGCGGACAGGTTTCGGCGGTAACGGGCAGGCCGCGTTTCCTGGCTTCCCGGACGAGCGCGACCGATTCTTTTGTCGAGAGGTGCGCCAGGTGGAGATTGGCCCCGGTGAGTTCGCAGAGCGCGATGTTGCGGGACACCATGATGTACTCGGCCTGGCGGGGAATCCCCTTCAAGCCCAGGAGCGCCGCCAGCTTCCCTTCATTCATCACGCCGCCTTTGGCGAGATCCGGGTCTTCGCAATGGTCAATGACGGTGAGCCCGAAGGTCTTGGCGTATTCCAGGGCCCGGCGGAAAAGTTTTGCATTGGCGACGGGCTTTCCATCGTCTGAGATGGCCACGCACCCGGCGCGCACCATGGCGCCGATCTCCGTGAGTTCCGCGCCTTCCTGCCCTTTGGTGATCGCCCCGATAGGAAACACCCGGATGTAGCCTTCGCTCTGCGCTTTCATCATGACAAACTGAATCTGGGATACGTTGTCAATGGGCGGAACGGTATTCGGCATGCAGGCCACGGAGGTGAAACCTCCCAGGGCGGCGGCCGCCGTGCCTGTGGCGATCGTTTCTTTTTCTTCCTGGCCCGGCTCGCGCAGATGCACATGGACGTCAATCAAGCCCGGAGTGACGACCAGGTGAGAGGCATTCATGACTTCCATATCTTTGGTCGGCTTGATCTCTTTGGCGACCTTCTGGATATGCTGGCCCTGGATCAGGACATCGAGCACCTCGTCGCGCTTGTTGCGGGGATCCACCACATGGCCGCCCCGGATGAGCAAGAGGCGCGGGGCCGGCCCTGTTTTGCTCGGAAGCTGCTTGCGCGCCCAGGTCACCGTACTCTTCATAAAGAGGCCTTCCGTTCCGACAAATATTGCGCCGGGGACCCCTGAGGAGACGCTCCGGTGCTTCCGGCCAGAAGATAAAGCACAGCCATCCGGACGGCAATTCCGTTCGTCACCTGTTCGAGGATGACCGACTGGGGACCGTCGGCGACTTCGGAGGAGATTTCAACGCCGCGGTTCATGGGTCCGGGATGCATGACCAGGCAATCCTTCTTCGCCCAGGAAAGCTTTTTAGCATCCAGCCCGTAAAACTCGTTGTACTCCCGGAGGCTCGGGAAAAGATTTTCCTGCTGGCGCTCCATCTGGAGCCTGAGGACATAGGCCACGTCCGCCCCTTCGAGGGCCTCCTTCATGTTATAGGTGACGTCGATCGTGTTTCCAAACGCCGTCTTCATGTCGGGCGGAATAAGCGTCGCCGGGCCGCAAAGGCGCACGCGGGCGCCGAGCTTCGTCAGCCCCCAGATGTTGGATCGCGCTACGCGCGAGTGGAGGATGTCCCCGATAATGGCGACGGTGAGACCCTGGATTTTTTTCTTCTTCTCGCGGATGGTATAGAGATCGAGGAGCCCCTGCGTCGGGTGCTCGTGGTTGCCGTCGCCGGCGTTCACGACGTGCGCCCGCACTCCGCGGGCCAGGAGTTCCGGTGCCCCGGAGACGGAATGGCGGAGCACAATGTAGTCCACTTTCATGGCTTCCAGATTAAGAGCCGTATCGATCAGCGTCTCCCCTTTTTGGACGCTCGAGGAGGAGACGGAAAGGTTCAGGACATCGGCCGAGAGCCGCGCCGCCGCCAACTCGAAAGAGGTTCGTGTGCGTGTCGATGGTTCATAAAAAAGGAGGGCAACGGTTTTCCCCCTGAGGGGCGGCACTTTTTTGATCGAGCGGGTGAATATTTTCTTGAAAGGAACAGCCGTGTTGAGAATGAGCTCAATTTCTTCGGCGGTCAGAGGAGCGAGCCCCAGCAAATCCTTATGGCGTAGCTTCACGGGTTGTCCTTCGGTGATATTTCGGGCGCACAGCGGTGCGCCCCTACAGGTCTATTGATCATTTCCTTTTACGTAATCTTACGCTATCTTCCTCATCGATTTCACTTAAATTGACGTCCACCACATCTTCGGCCGAGGTCTTCAAAACCAGACCGGTATAATTCGCGTCGATAGGAAGTTCCCGGTGGCCGCGGTCGACCAGGACCGCCAGGCGGATGCACTGGGGGCGGCCGTAATCAATGAGCGCGTTCATGGCCGAACGCACGGTGCGGCCGGTAAAAAGGACGTCATCAATCAGAACAATCGGACGATCCCCGATATCAAACGGCAGATCGGTTTCTTTCACTTCCGGTTGCTCCGCGATATCGTGGACATCGTCGCGATAAAGGGTGATATCGAGAATGCCAACCGGGATCTCTTTGCCGGTTTCCTCCGACAGTTGGCGGGCGATCCGGCGGGCCAGGTGCGCTCCCCGGGTCTGAATGCCGACCACGGCAAGTTTCCCGAGATCCTTGGTAAATTCTTTCAGGATCGACTGGCAGAGCGACCGGACCTTCTGGTCGATCCCGGAAGCGTCGAGGACGACCTTGCCGATGGAAGGAGCGGCTGGCGTCCGATTCATGGTTCGACTCCGCTCACCATGACCCTGAGCGAGCCCGATATGCGAGTCGAATGGGTCACCCGGCCCTCCCGGACACCGCGAGAGCCTTCGCGCCGATGTCTTTACGGAAGATTTTTCCTTCGAAGGATATTTTACCGGCCGCCCGATAGGCCTTGTCCCGGGCGGCGTCCAGGCTGTCTCCGAGAGCGGTGACACCGAGCACCCGGCCTCCGGCCGTCACAATATCCGCGTCGCAGGTTTGAGTGCCGGCGTGGAACACTTTGGCCTCTCCCTGTTTAGCCGACAGCCCCTTGATCACTTTTCCTTTTTCGTAGGACCCCGGATATCCGGAAGAAGCGAGAACGACGCAAAGGGAAGACTTTCGTTTCCACTCCACAGGGGTATCGGCCAGCCGTTTTTCGGCCACCGCCATGAGAACATCGACCAGGTCGGTCTCGAGAAGCGGCAGGACAACCTGTGTTTCGGGATCTCCGAATCGGACATTGAATTCAAGCACCTGGGGCCCGGACGCCGTGATCATGAGCCCGAAATAGATGATGCCCCGGTAGTCGAAGCCTTCCGCCGTAATGCCCTTCATGAAGGGCTGAAAAATCTCTTTTTCAATGCGCTCCATTAAGATCGAAGTGACAAGCGGCGCCGGCGCATAGGCTCCCATGCCGCCCGTATTGGGACCTTCGTCGTTGTCGAGCAGGCGTTTGTGATCCTGAGAGGCCGGCATCGGAACGAGGGTCTTCCCATCGCAAAAGGCCATGATCGTGGTTTCTTCCCCCTGGAGGCATTCCTCGAGGACCACGGTGGATCCGGCCGATCCGAACGCTTCCTTCTCCATCACCTCAAAAAGGAACGCCTTGGCTTGCGCGGCATCCGCGCAGACCTTGACCCCTTTCCCGGCCGCCAGACCATCGGCTTTCACCACGCAGGGGCCCTTCCAGTGGTTGAGCAGATACGACCCCTTCTGAAGATTGGGAACGACTTCGTAGCGAGCCGTGGGAATCCCGTATTTATGCATGAAGCTTTTGGCGTAGGATTTGCTGCCTTCCAGGCGGGCCGCCGTCTTGGTGGGCCCCACGACCGCCATTCCCTCGGCGCGGAGATAGTCCACAATTCCTTCGACGAGAGGAAGCTCGGGTCCGACCACCGTTAAGTCAACCTGATTAATTCGCGCGAAGGCCGCGAGCGCGGGGATATCATCAACCTGGATCGGAACACATTCGGCTTCTTTGGCGATCCCGGCATTGCCGGGGGCGCACCAGAGGCGCTTGACCGTCTTGCTCTGGGCCAAGGTATGGACGAGGGCGTGCTCGCGCCCGCCTGAGCCGATCACGAGGATGTTCATAGGGGGATACTTAATTTTAGCAAAAATCAGATACGGAACTATCGCTTGGCGGCTTGAAGAGGATCAACCGATAGAATCGCCCGGAATTGGACCCCGCGAGAAAGTCTCATCTTAAACATGAGCAGCCAGAAATTCAGGACGTCCGGCCACCAACTGCCGCGACCCGGATGGCGCAAAACGTTTCGAATATCGGATTTGGAATAGGTTTTAAATAGCCAGCGCACGCCGTTCCAATGACCATGGTTGAGCACTTGCGTAATGATCAGTGTCTTATCACGCTTTACATCAATGTCCTTCGGATCAAAAGACCATAGACATGCTCGTATGAACGACGGGAGTCTCAATGGAGTCGCCTCATCTCGTCTTGAGCCGCGCGGACGAAATAGGACTTGACGGAATCCCATTTCAAGGGCATCAACAATCGAAATCCCTGTCGCTGCCTTTCATTCTCGGCATCCTGGAAGTAGACCAATCCTCTCAAACCCGTATACGCGTCGAATGTAGGGAATTTTTCTTTCGTCCAATCCAGTATCTTCCTCAGCGGAAATCGCCGGCATAACAAGTAAAGATCGATAAAATCCCGTTTTTTGCCCCGCTGGGCTATGGCTAAGAGTTTCATAGCCGCGAGGTCCTCCAAGGACGCGAGCGACAGAGAATCCGCATCGATGAGTGGGCGAATAAGTGGGTAGGCATAGCGAAAGAAACTGAGGTGGATGTTTCGCAGATCCCCAGTGACCGTGCCCTGGGTCGCCACAGCGGCGACGAACCCGTGGCCGAAACGTTCAGTGACGATCCGCGGCTCAAAATCTTCCGCGCGATAAAAATCAAAATCAAACGAAGTGCGGTGACCAAGCTGAAGCGCTAAAGCCGTTCCACCGGCAAGATAAAATCCGTCTGATTTTAAAACCGCTAAAGTCGGCAGAATCTGCCGACGCTTCCTATCCAGGATGTCCCAATGCAGGTCCACGCCGGAATTCTAACAACTTTGAAGGCGCGCTGCCATTCATTTGGGCTACCCCAAAAGCTCCGATAACTTTCCGCAACGCTGGGTTTTGTCGTGGGCCTCATACGAATCCCGGTTTTTCAACGCTCGGACTGCCCGCTTGGTAGCTGCAATCCAGGTTTCTCGCCTCTTCCG
>Ga0182027_10003738_pt1 | contig 23863 bp, 14 predicted proteins | sample 712E1DmetaG_FD_121300 | JGI IMG/M metagenome (GOLD analysis project Ga0182027, IMG submission 121300) | Permafrost microbial communities from Stordalen Mire, Sweden - 712E1D metaG (Illumina Assembly) | ecosystem: Environmental > Terrestrial > Soil > Wetlands > Permafrost | place: Sweden... | reverse complement strand
TGGCGATAGTATTGCCCATGTCAAATTAAAGGAAGCCGGGGCAGCACATTGGAAGGAAGATGATCCTATCATAACAAATGTTAGCAAGTTCACAACACTTCCGGGCGGAATTTACACTATGATTCATTTAACAGGAAAACCAAATTCGAGTACATTGGCAGTTACGGTTATTAGTGGAGCACTACTACCAAACCCGGAGAAAACAATTACCTTAATGCATGTTTCCTGATATTAGGCAATTATTATAAAAATGAAAAGTTGGATTATGCTACTAGAAGCAGGGGCTCATCTGTGAGTTGTGTGAAGGATTGACCAGGCTCAGGAAAAAGAGCAAGTATTTATCACCATCCACCTTTCTCCGGACATTTTTTCGATCAGAATGATTTTTTGAAGATATCCGGAGGTTATAGGAACTTTAAGATGGAAATAATCACTAAGGGAAAGTAACTGTTACTGTACTTCCACAGATTATTGCATCTGTAAAAGTCTCATCCGTCGATCCATTTACCTGTATTGCCTCTATGTAATATGTATCAACAGGTACATATACATAGGTGTAAGTATACCCTGCATTGGCAGTAAAAAGAAGATATCCATTGAGATAGATCTGATATTGATCGGGTGACGTGTTTGTAAATTTTAAAGTCCCGGTTCCGGAAAGTGTTGTGGTGACTACCCTAGTCATATTAAGATCTAAGGCAGGAGTAGTATTAATGCCATTAGAATTGTTTGTACATCCTCTTTCTGCAAACCAATAATAAGTCTCCTCTGCTAAATTGCTGAAAGTCACCTTCCCATTTACATCCGATATCTGAGTTACACCAAGCTGATTAGTGTCGTTCTGCATATCAGCTGAAGACTTATAAAGTTTCACGGAGGTCCCTGAAACATAAATTCCCTGTTCGTCTACGATCCGTATTTCTAAATCAGTTGTGGAAACTTTATCCTTCTTACAACCAATAATTGAAAGAATAATAACTGTTGCTGCAAACAATAAATATTTAATTGATTTCATAAGATTATCTTTTTATCTGACACTCCAAATGTACGGCTTTTTATGACTGAATGTATCAAAAGCTGCTCTCATAAAATGTTTTAAGGGTATTCTGTTCAAGTAAGTTCAGCCTTGTGCAAATAGTTTTTGTTTGACTATTTTAAGCTCTTTAATAATTTTATTATTATAAATAACAGTCAAAATAAGTCCATTATTATATTTCAACGCTTAAGTTTTAGCTTGAAGTTATTTCCTGCCTATTAAGGAGGCATAATTGAAGTAATTTATGAATTACAGCAACTGGAATATCTGCCTTTGTAGCTATTCTTAAAATGTCATAATAAATGTGGCACCTTCCTTACGGCCGGTAACAACGTCCAGCCGGGCATGATGTAACATCATTATCTGTTTTGAAAGACTTAAGCCTATACCTGAACTGTTTTCCTTTGTGGAATAGAATGGTAAAAATATTCTTTCCAGTACTTCCTCATTTATACCTCTGCCATTATCTGAAATAGTTATCTGAACATGTCCTGAGTCATTTTTTGAGGCTATTAGTGACAACCTTGGAGCTGAGGTCTCAACCATTGCGTCCAGTGCATTCTGAATAAGATTTATTATTACCTGTTCAATCAGTTCAAGGTCTGCCTCAATAAAAAGATCCGTTGGAATAATCTGATTTTCAAAATGCACTCCTATTTCTTTAAACCTGGCCTGATAAAGAATAGTGATCCGCTCAAAAAGTTCCTTAAGAACAATTTTCCTTATGTTTGGCGTTGGAATCTGGGTGAGGCTTTTGGTAGCCTTCACAAAATTAATAAGCGCATGGGTACGTGATTCAATTATTTTTAGACCGTGATGAATATCCTCCGTTGCTTCTTCTCCGATCTTCTCAGGTTTAAGAACTGCACCCGATTCATCCTCCAGCATCTGACTGGTCATATTAGCCAAGTTTGTAATCGGTATGGCTGAGTTCACTATTTCATGTGAAATAATACTGACAAGTTTCTGCCATGTACTTATCTCCTTGCTGATAAGTTCGTCTTTTTGCCGTTCTATTTCATCTTTTTGCACTTTCAGCTCTTTATTCTGCAGATCAAGTTCATTGTTCTTCCCTTTCAATTCTGCCTCAAAACGGAAATTAAGCAATCGCAGGTAATAGATGTTTGCGTTTATAAACAGAAAAAGGCCAATGTGAGGGATTTTATAAAAAGCATAAAAAGTATTTATTCTTGCTACTATGGGGTAGCTATGCATTTCAGGTTCAACCATCTCTGGTTTACCCAAATGGACCATTATTTGGTCTATAAACACTGTTAAAAGAAAGAGGTACGTCAGGGAAAACCAATAGAGAAATTTTTCTTCGTGTGGATGTACCAGCATTTGCGGTATAATTGAAATACCTATCACCACATAAGGATAATATGTAAAAGCCTCCTCTTCAACATATCCTATCATTGTTGGTGCGAGCAGGAATAAAACTGAAGGAAGAAAAATAAGCGAAAGCCTGCTGACATTATTAAAACCATACCAGGCAATTAACAGATTTATAAAGCTGAGAATCATTGTCAATGCTACGCGAAGCGTTCCTATTGACAGTACCATGTGAGTAAGCCCTTGTGTGACTATAGTTGTCACAAGCAACAAAAACATAGAAATGAGCATCACAAAGTTGAGCTGATTGGTCAGAATAATGGTTCTCCGGCTAAGATGTGTTTCTCCATTAGTTATTCCGAGGTTGGAGATGTATTTCCAGATGTTTTGCATAATTCTCGATACTTAAATAATTCTTATCTGTAACTAAGGACAAAATATTTAGCCACATCAATTAAAGTGCATGTGGTGAAAAATTCTCCAATCCGAAATATGCTATCTTCCGGTAGAGTGTACTTCTTGCTATACCTAGTTCTTCTGCGGCTCTGGAAAGATTACCTTTATTCTTACTAAGAGCGATGGTAATAGCACTTTTCTCATAATCTTCAACTCGGATTGCAGATTCGGCATTTAACTGAACAGTAAGAGATTTGATTTTCAAATTAAAATCCTCGGAAGTTAGTACTTTACTTTTACTCAAAATAACCGCCCTTTCAATCGTATGTGCCAGTTCCCTTATATTTCCGGGCCAGTGATATGCCTTAAGTTTTTGGATAGCATCTTCACCTAATTTCATTCCTTCTTTCCCATATTGCTCTGAAAAAAGTTTCAGATAATGACCTGCGATGGAATCAATATCATCTTTTCTTTCTCTCAGGGGTGGCAATATAATCTCGACTGTATTGATGCGATAAAGTAAATCCTGACGGAACTCGAATGAATCAGCCATCTCATAAAGTGGCATATTGGTTGCTGAAATCAGCCTGACATTTACGTTTATGGGATGATTACTGCCAATCCTGATAATTTCCCTGTTCTGGATTGCAGTAAGTATTTTAGCCTGAAGAGGAAGTGTAAGGTTACCGATTTCATCGAGAAATAGTGTTCCGCCGGAAGCAGTTTCAAACCTTCCAGCTCTTTCTTCTTTAGCATCAGTAAATGCTCCCCGTGTATGCCCAAATAACTCTGCCTCAAAAAGAGTCTCCGGAAGAGCACCCAGATCAACATGAACGAATGAATTCTGTTTTCTCAAAGATTCATTGTGCAATGCCCTGGCTGCCAGCTCCTTCCCTGTACCGTTCTCTCCCATAATCAGTACATTTGCATTAGTCGGAGCAACTGTTTTTATGGTTTCGAGAATTTTTGCCATTACGAGTGAATGGCTGATAATTTCAGGATATTTAATGTCCCGGATTTTATTTGTGTTAAAACTGTTGCTTTCCGACTTGGTGTCATCCTTTTGCCCGGGGCCCAGCTTAATTACATTCTGGATTGATGTAATAAGCTGCAGTTTATTCCATGGTTTAATGATGAAATCAACAGCTCCTATTTTCATCGCCTGCACTGCAAGATTTATTTCACCATATGCTGTAGTAGTTAGTACGCGGGCATCAGGATCTATCAAGAGTATTTTTTCAAGCCATTCAAGTCCTTCTTTTCCTGAAGTTCTGCCGCGGGTAAAATTCATATCAAGCAGAATAACTGAATACTTGCATTTCTTAAGGTATTGAGGTATTAAGTCAGGAGAATCCAGGGTGTCGACTTTCTCAAAAAGCTCTCTAAGTACGAGTCTTGCCGTATACAAGACATCGTTATCATCATCAACGATCAATATGTTATCGGACCTGTCTGATTTCATGAAAGGTATCTGATTGATTTTTAATCGATAACCGCAAATATGAGTAAAGATAATAAATATTGTATTAGGAATCAATCCATTGTAGCAAAACGCTACACTATTAAATAAGCATCCATTTATTAATTTTTCCATATAGGAATAGTTATTGCTGCTGGTGTGATCATTCAGACAGGCTTGTAAATTTTGCATTTGCACCTTCTTCATCTGGCGTTAAATTTACCATACAGATTGGATACAATGCAGCTAATGGAGATTGGGGACTTTTTTTCTGATTCTGATCAATGTGAAGATTTATTTCAAAAAATAAAATGCCTTTATCACTGAATAAAACTAAATTCCAGAAAAATTTCCTGTGCATTAATAAAAAATCCAATAAATTTATCTTCTAAAATATTTATAAAAACACAAAATGAAATTAAGAAGTTTATATGGGCTAATCATTGCCGGATTATTTGCCATTCTTCCGGTAACCGGACAGAACAAAGATAAAGCTATTTTCAGGGGAGCTGAAGCCGGGTATTTTCAAAATTCAATAATGAAAGATGACCGGGAAATCAGGGAACAAAAACCTGAACAAAAAATCAACAAGGACTTTGTAATGGATCTTACCGGGTATCAACTCCCGAACAAAAAAGAGCTGTATAAAACTCAACAATGGCATAACCCTCCTGTTTCACAAGGAAATACAAGCACGTGCTGGTGCTTTTCAACTACCTCTTTTCTTGAGACAGAAGTTTACAGGATTAATAAGATGAAAGTCAAGCTTTCGGAGATGTATACTGTTTACTGGGAATTTGTGGAAAAAGCCCGTCTGTTTGTTCAGACCAGAGGTACTTCATTGTTTGATGAGGGTTCGGAGGCAAATGCAGTTACCAGGATATGGAAGAAATATGGTATTATACCTGAATCAGATTATACCGGGCTGATGAATGGCAGAAAATTCCATAATCATGAAAACATGATGACAGAAATGAGAAAATACCTCGAATCGTTAAAAACAAATTCAGCATGGGATGAGGAAACAGCAATTACAATAATAAAATCAATCATGAACCATTATATGGGTGTACCTCCTGTAGAAATTCTGGTCGATGGGAAAAAATTTACACCTCAGCAGTATCTTCATGATGTCATCCGGATCGATCCAGATGATTATGTCGATATCCTCTCTTATGAGATGGAGCCATTTTATCAGCACGTTGAATACAAAGTACCTGATAATTGGTGGCATAGCTCGGATTATTGCAATGTTCCGCTTAACACCTTCATGGAAACCCTGAAAAAAGTGGTTCGCAACGGGTACTCCGTAAGCATCGGGGGAGATGTATCTGAACCTGGCTTTGACAGGAAGACACAATGTGCGGTTATACCTGATTTTGATATCCCTTCAGCTTATATCAACGATGATGCCCGGCAGTTCAGGTTTTCCAATGAGACAACAACCGACGATCATGGTTTGCACCTTGTGGGGTATCTCGAAAAAGACGGGAAAGACTGGTATCTTATAAAAGATTCAGGTTCAGGTTCCAGAAATAACGATCCAAATGCCAGCGAATTCGGATACTACTTTTTCTCAGAGGATTATGTCAAGCTTAAAATGATGGACTTCATGGTATCTAAAGATGCAGTGAAAGATCTTTTGTTGAAGATTAAATAACAGGATTAAAGGATTTAATCATGCGGGAAGCAGTATTAGTATTAATAACTTACCTGAAACAACCTTTTAGTACTTATGATTGCCTAAATTGAAACTGTGGGACGGGTAAGGCATTTAAAATAATCAAAACGACATACTTTTAACCTGATGTTGCTTTACAACATTAATGCTTTATTTTCCTTCAAAGCTTCTCAGTTGATCCTTTTAAATATTTTCGTACTTTCGTGGCTGATTTTTTAGAGATATATTGATTATAAACTATTGTCTTGAAAATGAGAAAAGTATTCATTATTGGCGGTATTGCTGTTGCTGTTATTGCGTTGATCATCTTCTATAACATGACATCAAAAAGCAATATTGTCAATGCTTTTGCAGAGGTTAAAAAAGGGACCTTCGAAATAACTGTATCAAATTCAGGTGAACTGATGGCTGAGAAATCTCTTGATATAATGGGACCTGTGATTGGTCAGGCCAATGGGGGCAATTTTGGTTTTGGCGGAAGGCCGGGCGGTTTTATGGGTGGTGGTTTCGATATGCGGGCAATGGATCTTAAAATACAGGACATTGTGCCCGAAGGTACGATAGTCAAAGAAGGCGACTATGTTGCACAACTCGATAAATCTTCATATAACAATACACTTAAATCTGAGCTTGATAATCTTGAAACTCTTCAGACAACTCTGCACATGAAATTACTTGATACAGCAGTGGTACTTACCAATCTCCGCGATGATATCAAAAACCAGATGTATTCCGTTGAAGAGGCTGCAATCGTACTTGATCAATCAAAATATGAACCTCCGGCAACAATACGTAAGGCAGATATGGCGCTGAGCAGAGAAAAACGCACACTCGAACAAAAAAAAAGGAGTTATAGCCTGCAGGTAGCTCAGGCGCTGGCACAAATTAAAAGCCAGGAGGTATACCTTGCCGACCGGACAAAATATGTAAATGATATTCAGGATTTCCTGGCAAAGTTTACTGTAACAGCTCCTTCTGCAGGGATGATAATCTATAAAAAAGACAGGGATGGATCAAAAAGGAAAACCGGATCCTCTATAAATCCTTTTAATATGATCATTGCAACACTTCCTGATCTTTCATCAATGATCTCCAAGATATATGTTAGCGAAATAGAAATAAATAAAGTTCAGATCGGTCAGAAAGTAGAAATCACCGTAGATGCTTTGCCTAAAAAGGCATTTTCCGGCAGAGTGTTTACTATCGCAAATATAGGCGAGCAATTGCCAAATTCCGATGCAAAAATGTTTGAGGTACAGATTAAAATTGATGGAACCGATCCTGCCCTCAGACCCTCCATGACAACCAGCAACAAAATATTTGTAAAAACCATTAATGATGTCGTCTATATTCCGACTGAATGTGTACAAACCGGTGCTGACAGCATTCCATTTGTATATAAAAGAAATGGGACCAGGCAGGTTGTTGTCCTTGGTGAAGTGAACGAAAGAAATATAATCGTTGAAAAGGGACTTGAATCCGGTACTTCCCTTTATATAGTTCCACCCCAGGAACCTGAAAAATTCAGATTGGTCGGGGAGGATCTGATACCATTAATAAAAAATCATAAATGATTTATGGCTTTAATGACGATCCTTTTATAACCAGTTCTGTTTTAATAATCTTCGTTTGGAAATCTGAATCACCCTTCCCTTCTAGTCTCGCGATCAGCAGTCTTACTGCTTCTTTTCCTATTTCATAACCATGTTGTTCGACCGAGCTCAATGGAGGATCAGTGAGGTCAGAGATCATGCCGCTTGTAAACCCCACAAGAGAAATATCTTCCGGCACCCGTAAACCATGTTGTTTTATTATTTTCATTGATTCTGCGGCGGTATGATCATTAACAGCAAAAATACCATCAGGCCTGGTTGACCTGACAAGTAATTCCGGAACAATAATCCGTGCTTCCTCCGCAGTGTCACAGCTTATGATGTCTTTATCATGAACCTTGATCCTATGTTCAGTTAAGGCCCTGATATAACCATCCTTTCGTCCTTTCCCGATCATCAGGTTCTGCGGACCTGAAAGATGAACGATATTCCTGCACCCTGTTTCAATAAGATATTTAACTGCTTCATATGCTCCCACTTCATCATCCACAATTACCCTGTCGGAATCAATCTCTTCACATATTCTGTCGAAAAAAACCAGGGGTATTCCTGCTTCCCTGATTTTTAACAGATGCTCAAAGTTTTTGGTGGTTTTAGAAATGGAAACCAGTATTCCATCGACACGACTCGATAATAATGTTTCAACAGCTTTTACTTCTCTTGCATATGACTCATTCGACTGGCAGAACATCACATGATATCCCGAATCGTAAGCCAGATCCTCAATTCCGCTGATCACAGTTGAAAAAAAATAGTGCACGATCTCTGGTACAATAACTCCTATTGTTTTACTCAGGCCCCCTTTCAGGCTGAGAGCAATCGGATCAGGACTGTAATGCCATTTATCGACAAGCTCTTTAACTGCTTGTTTTGTAGAAGGACTTATATCCCGGTGACCCTTCAGCGCTTTTGAAACTGTTGAAGGTGAAATACCAAGCTCCCTTGCAATATCTTTGATCGTTACCTGTCCTTTATGCATTCCTTATTTATTAATTGTGCAACAAGGTCTTTTTCGAAATTTAATTTATTTAATCCTATTCTCCAAAAATGAAGTAAATTGATGATTACAATTAATCTTAATCATGATTGACAGATTTAAAAGTGGCTGATTTCAAAATTTAATCCAGGCAATTCAGGTAATAAATTATATCATTTCAAACGTTTGCGGGCAAAAATCTTAATTAACTGAAAATTAATGTTTTCAATTATGCTTATGAATCAATTCTTTTCATAAATTTGTTGCAATTGTAAGTACTGACCTTTTGAATACCATTATTCTTTATAATAAACTAAACTGTTATAATCAATTAAACCAAACATCTTATGAAAAAACGAATTTATGTAATGCTGACTATGTTTCTTCTGGGCATTCTCCTGACAGGAGCTTTGAATGCTCAGGGACTCAAAGTTTCAGGAAAGGTTACAGATGCTACTGACGGTTCTGTTTTGCCGGGAGTGACTCTCCAGGAAAAAGGGACCAACAATGGCATAACCTCTGACGTAAATGGCAATTTTAGTATCACAGTTGGTCCAAATGCCACTTTAGTAGTCTCCTTTGTAGGCTATCTTACCCAGGAAGTTTCTGTTAATAATCGCGCGACCATTAATATTGCCCTGGTTGTAGAGGTTCAGAAAATAGGTGAAGTTGTAGTCATCGGTTACGGTACAGTTGCAAAGAAAGATGCAACCGGTTCCGTGGTTGCAATCGGGACTCGAGACTTTAACACTGGTAATATCTCAAGGCCTCAGGATCTCATTATGGGTAAAATACCAGGCGTTCAGATTACGACAGGCGGTGGTGATCCGACAGCCGGTGCTACAATCCGGATCAGGGGTGGTTCATCATTAAATGCCAGTAATGATCCTCTTATAGTAATAGACGGTGTTCCTGTAGATAATAATGGTGTTTCCGGAATGGGAAACCCGCTTTCCCTTGTTAACTCAAATGACATTGAATCATTTACCGTGCTCAAAGATGCATCAGCAACAGCCATATATGGATCAAGAGCATCAAATGGTGTTATAATTATTACGACCAAAAAAGGATTGTTAGGCAGACCACTAAAAGTGAGCTATGACGGATCCTTCTCCTTTGGGAATAAAACCGGGGAGGTTAATGTTCTCTCACCTACTCAATTCGTTGCACAGCTATTGACACAATATGCACCTGGATCTGCCGCATTAAAACTGGCAGGTAACTCCCTGACAAACTGGCAGAATCAGATTTACCAGACAGCTTATTCTCTGGATCATAACCTGAACTTCTCCGGAGCCTATAAATTCCTGCCATACCGTCTATCAATAGGCTACACTGACCAGACCGGTATCCTGAAAACCAACGGGCTTCAAAGAACAACAGTAGGTTTAAACCTTAATCCGAGTTTTCTTGACAACCATCTGACTGTAAGTGTCAATGCAAAATACATGAATATCAAGAACAGATTTGCCAATACCGGTGCAATAGGTTCAGCCGTTTCATTTGACCCGACTCAACCTGTCTATGACCCGACAAACCTTAAGTCTGGCGGTTATTTTGCATGGAAACAAACTGGTGCTCCTTACGATCCTATTGCCATTGGTGCTACGAGTAACCCGGTCGCCCAGCTTGAACTGGAGAATAACAGGTCTGATGTAAATAGAGTGCTTGGAAATGTCCAGGTTGATTATAAACTTCATTTTCTACCTGACCTGAAATTGACAGTTAATGCAGGAGGAGACTTCTCTTCAAGCAGTGGAAAAGATATTACTGACCCTAGCGCTGCATGGTACTATGGTAATGGACTTGGCAGGTTCAATCTTTATTCCCAGAATAAGAGGAATGAACTGCTCGATATTTACGGCAATTATAAAAAGGACCTTCCTTCAATCAGCAGCAAGATTGAGCTTACTGGCGGGTATTCCTGGCAGCATTTCTACAGTGATAATGGTTATCTTTCTCAGAACTATTCCAAATCAATAACTTATCAGAATACTCCATCTTCAACAGAGAACTACCTGATTTCGTTCTTCGGAAGATTAAATTATACATTGTTAAACAAATATCTGTTAACTGCCACAATCCGAGATGATGGATCGTCAAAGTTTGCCTCAAATAACAGGTGGGGTCTTTTTCCGTCAGTTGCCCTTGCCTGGGATATAAAAGAAGAAAGCTTTCTGAAGAACTCAAGTTTGTTTAATGCCTTAAAGCTCCGCCTGGGATATGGTGTCACAGGTCAGCAAGATGTCGGAGGTGATTATCCATATCTGGCCAGATATACATTTGGACAACCTACTGCACAGTACCAATTTGGTAATGGTTTTATTACAACAATCAGACCCGAAGGTTATGACGCTAATCTGAAATGGGAACAGACTACAACTTATAACGTTGGTCTGGATTTTGGATTGTTGAAAGATAGGATCTCAGGTACATTGGAAGTATACGACAGACCAACTAAAGATTTGCTGGAGGTTATTGACGTTCCTGCCGGTACAAATCTCACAAACAGAATATGGACAAATGTCGGAAGTCTTGAAAATAAAGGTTTTGAGCTATCGTTGAATTTCAAACCAGTTGTTAATAAGGATTATGAATGGTCCTTTGGTTTAAATGCCACTATAAATAAAAACAAAATAACCAAACTTACTGTTGTTGATAGTCCTACTTTCATGGGAGTGGAAACGGGAGGTATTTCGGGAGGTGTTGGAAACTATGTTCAGATGAATTCAGTCGGATATCCGGTTAATTCATTTTATCTTGCACAGCAGGTTTACGACTCCAAAGGAAACCCGGTTGACAATTTATTTGTTGACCGAAACGGCGATGGGATAGTAACAAACAATGGATTATCTGACAGGTATCATGTAAAGAAACCGGACCCTGATGTTACATTGGGATTCAACTCGATGTTCAGGTATAAAAACTTCGACTTCAGCTTCAACGGAAGAGTCAGCATCGGTAACTATATATATAACAATGTGGCTTCCGGGACTGCCTATGCTAACATGTACAATTCAGTCGGAGCTCTCTCAAACGTGAACAGCAGCATCATGAAGACACAATTTGCAAATCCCCAGTACTGGTCTGACTATTACCTTGAAAATGGCTCATTCCTGAGAATGGATAACATGACGCTTGGATACAATTTTGACAAATTTGCTCAGGGAACTGCAAAGTTAAGAATCTATGCAAATGTTCAGAATCTCTTTATTATTACAAAATATACTGGTCTCGATCCGGAAATTTTCGGTGGAATTGATAATAATTTTTATCCCCGGCCCAGAACATTTTTGTTAGGCGTTAACCTTGAGTTTTAATATCAAAATACTTAGAAAATATGAAAACAAAATATTTTAAAATCTTAAGCACATTACTGATTGCGCTTCTGTTTGCGGTCTCTTCGTGCGTCAAGGATCTGAATACAATTCCTATAGATCCATTAGTGGTGACCTCAGCAACTGTCTATAAAAATGCTACTGCATACAAAGAGGTTCTGGCAAAATGTTATGCAGGTCTTGCCCTGAGCGGCCAGCAGGGACCCGCAGGTAATCCTGATATCAGTGGAATTGATGAAGGGTTCTCTCAATATCTGAGAGAATACTGGTATCATCAGGAATTAACTACCGATGAAGCTGTGATTTCATGGAATGATGGTACTCTGAAAGATTTTCATTATCAGGACTGGACTTCAGGCGGTGAGTTCATAAGGGCAATGTACAACAGGATATATTACCAGATATCCCTATGTAATGAGTTTATCAGGGAAGCACAGCCTGGAAAAGTCTCTGGAAGAGGAATTACAGGAACTTCTGCCGACTCAGTAGCAACATACCTGGCAGAAGCAAGATTTCTGAGAGCTTTCAGCTACTGGCATGCGCTCGATCTGTTCGGAAATGTTCCTTTCGTAGATGAAACTAATGTTGTCGGATCTTTTCTTCCGATTCAGAAGACCCGCGCAGAACTTTTCACTTACATAGAATCAGAACTGCTTGATGTTGCTACTAAACTTAAAGATGCCAAAACCAATGAGTACGGAAGGGTTGATAAAGCTGCAGCATGGATGCTTCTTGGGAAACTCTACCTTAATGCAAAAGTGTACATTGGGACTGATAAGAATACAGAATGTCTCACATATATTAAGCAGGTGATTGCAAGTCCATATACCCTCGACCCCAGTTATGCACATCTTTTCCTTGCTGATAATAATACAAGCAATGAGATAATCTTCCCGATAACATTTGACGGTAAGAAATCAGAATCCTATGGAGGTACATGTTTCATCATAAATGCTGAGGTTGGCGGAAGTATGTCTCCTGCCGCTTTCGGAGTTGCCAGTGGTGGATGGGCAGGTACAAGAACAACCAGTGCATTCGTTGGCAAGTTCGCAGATCCTACTGGCGCCACAGATAAAAGAGCTATGTTTTACACAACAGGCCAAACCTTAACTATTTCCGATATGTTTTCATTTACCAGCGGGTATGCAATTACTAAATGGAAAAATATAACATCCGGAGGTGCTGCTGGTTCTGATCCGACCTTCCCTGATACCGATTTCCCAGTATTCCGTCTTGCTGACGCTTATCTGATGTACGCTGAAGCTGTACTCAGGGGTGGAACAGGCGGAGATGCCACAACTGCACTTGGATATGTGAATGCAATTCTTACAAGAGCTTATGGTAATGCATCCGGTAATATTGCACCGGCTGCACTGACTCTTGACTTCATCCTGGATGAAAGAGCCAGGGAATTGTACTGGGAATGCCACAGGAGAACAGACCTTATAAGGTTTGGTAAGTTCAGTACTTCTACCTATGTATGGCCATGGAAAGGTGATGTAGCTGCCGGTGTAACAACTGACAGTCATTTTGATATGTTCCCGATTCCGTCAACAGATATTGGAGCAAATCCAAACCTGGTACAAAATCCGGGTTATTAATTTTGAAACTTTAAAAAATAAAAGATATGAAAACTAAAAGCATAATTTTATTAGTCATAGCGGGACTATTTGTGCTGGCAGGGTGTACGAAGCTTGAAGAGGTAAAGATGTCAAGCACATTTTCCATGCCTAAACTAACAGCCCCAACAAGCGGCACTAACTTTAAGATCACTGCAACCAATGTAAACGATACGATGACCAGATTTACCTGGAACCCGGCCAATTATGGATTTGAAGCTGCCGTGACTTATACCCTGCAAATTACAGCTACCAGTAGTTTTACAAATGCAACTGTCATGGGAACTACAACGGGTACGAGGTTGGCTATTCTTAACTCTGCAATGAACACAACTTTACTAATTCTGGGTGGGGATTCAAGTGCATATTCTGCAATAAAATACAGGATTACGGCAGTTATAAACAGTCATGTTGGCACACTTTATTCCGACACTGGAACGATCAATATCAAACCATTCCTTCAATACATAAAATATCCGAAACTTTATGTTCCGGGAGATTACCAGGGATGGAACCAGGCAGATTCTACTACTGTTCTTTGGTCTCCGACAAATAATGGCATGTACGAAGGATACCTTTATTTAAGCGGAGCTACCAGCGGGATGAAGTTTCTGAAAATACCTGCATGGGACGCAAATAATACAATAGGTGATCCTAATTCAAGCGGTACATCAGGAACACTTCAGATTGGTAACTGGGGCGGTAATAATATTAACGTATCGGGTGGTCCGGGGGTATTCAAAGTAAATGCCGACCTTCCTGATGCAACGTACGCCTGGACTAAGACCGTCTGGACCATTATCGGAGATGCCACCGCTGGAGGCTGGAACACAGATACTCCTATGACCTACAGTACTGTAACCAGGTTATGGACTGCCACTACTAATCTGACAGTAGGGGGGATGAAATTCAGAGCAAACGCTGCCTGGGCAATTAACCTTGGAGACAATAATGGTGATAAAAAGCTCGAATATGGTGGTAACAATATCTCGATTACCACTGCTGGTAATTATACTATCACTCTTGATCTGACCCAGGCTATTTACAAATATAAACTTGTAAAGAACTAAATCAGATAATATAATAAAACCTAAAAGGTTATCTCACTTCGGGGTAACCTTTTTTTATCTATAATATCAAAGGATATTGTAATTTTACATCGCAATATTACAGGATGAAAAAACAAAAACTTAATAATATGAATCAGCTGCTTCTTTCATTCATCCTTATAATGACTCTTTCTTCATGTAAGAAGTCCGAAAACGGCGACTCCACTAATACCGGTGAGACAAAGAAATTCTACAAGCCTTCTGAATTTGTGATGGGTGCAGATCTTTCTTATGTCAACCAGATCCTGGATCATGGTGGTGTGTATAAAGACTCAGGAAATATTGCAGATCCCTATCAGATCTTTCAGAAATATGGTGCCAATGTTATCCGGTTCAGATTATTCTATAATCCAACCTGGACTGAAACTGTTTACGGTACTTCCGGAACACAGATGTACAATGATTATGAAGATGTTAAAAAGGGTATTAGCAAATCCAAAGCTGCCGGAATGCAGGTCTGTCTCGATTTTCATTATTCCGATACCTGGGCTGACCCTTCAAACCAAAAAAAACCTGCCTCCTGGGATACCCTGACCCGCATTTTTGTCTTGAGGGATAGTGTTTATAATTACACCTCTAGGATACTTGGCAATCTCGGTAATAATGGTTTAATGCCTGAATATGTTCAGATTGGGAATGAAATAAACCCGGGGTTACTGTTACCTCAGGGAAACCGGTGGAACGGAAATGAAGCCAATATGATACTTTTACTGAATTCAGGAATTAAAGCTGTCAGAGATGCCGGAGCTTCAAATTCCATTAAACCAAAAATTATTATTCACATTGCTCAACCCGAAAATGTTGTTGCATGGTTTAATGGTATGGTAGCAAAGGGTCTTATTGATTACGATATAATTGGAATATCGTATTACTATATTTGGTCAACCGTAAACCTCACTGATGTGCATACTTACATTTCTCTGGTTAAAACAACCTATAATAAAGATGTTATGATTATGGAAACTGCTTATCCATGGACGACACAAGATGCTGATAACTATGCAAATACAATAAGCATTTCATATCTGGCTTCGGGCTATCCGGCAACTATAGATGGACAATATAATTATTTACTGGCACTTACACAGGAAATAATTACCGGAGGAGGAAAAGGCATTTTTTACTGGGAACCTGCCTGGATAACTTCCAATCTTAAAGATTTATGGGGCACAGGATCATCGTGGGATTGTAATACTTTCTTTGATTTTCAGGGAGAGGTCATAAAGGGAATGTACTTTATGACACATCAATATAAGTTCTGATTTCAGTTCTCTGATATTTCAAACGTTTTCGGCGAACATGCTCCTATAATGCTGAAAATTAGCATTTTTCAGCATTTTTTATTACTTTTGATCAGTTAAAATAGTTGACATTCTTAAATTCAGAATGAAAAATTCAATCTTGGTTTTCCTTATAGTTTGTATGTTACCTCCCATGACCTATGGGCAAATGGTGACAACAAACCCTGCCGTACCTACAATGGCGAAACTGATAAAAATATTTTATGACAGCAGCCAGGATCCCGGAACTCTGCATAACTATACCGGTGACATTTATGCTCATACAGGAGTAATTCTAAAAGGCAATTCATCCTGGCAAAAAGTAATCGGAACCTGGGCCAATAATTCCACTCAGCCCAAGCTTTCAAAAGTGAATACTTATTTGTATGAGCTGGATATCACTCCGGATATTAAGACATTCTATTCACTTGCTTCAACAGACACTGTGACAAAAATTGCTCTCGTTTTCCGGAACGATGCCGGAACATTGCAAACAAGTCCGGATATATTTCTTGACGTCTTCCAGGCAGGACTTAATTGCACATTCACTTTGCCTGCTAAAACTTCTCTCGTAGTTGAAATAAATAAACAAATCAGTGTAAGCGTGTCTGCCACTCTTGCAGATTCATTATCATTATATATTAATAATCAATTCATTAAAAAGAGTACTAATCCTGATCTTCTTACATATACAATCACTGCAAACCAATACGGAGAATACTGGGTTAAAGCGGTAGCATGGGACAAATCAAAATTTGCTGCCGACTCGTTTTTCTATTATGTCAGGAAACAGGAAGTGATTGAAGCCTTGCCGGCTAATATGGTTGATGGGATTAACTATACAAGTGATACATCCGTCACCCTTGTGCTTCAGGCTCCCTATAAGAATCATGCATTTGTTGTGGGAGATTTTAATGGCTGGCTGGCCCGTGAAGCAGGGTCCATGAAAGTGACTCCCGATAGTATACGCTACTGGATCAAAATAAATGGACTTAAACCACAAAAAGAATATCGCTTTCAGTATCTGGTTGACACTTCATTGTATATTGCTGATCCCTACGCTGACAAAGTACTTGATCCGGATAATGACCAGTACATTGATCCGACAACCTATCCGAACCTGATTATATATCCTAAAGATACTGCCTCCGGAATAGTTTCAGTCCTTCAGACCGCACAGACTCCTTATAACTGGAAAACAACTTCATTTCAGCCTCCCCAGAAAAACAAACTGGTGATTTATGAACTCCTTGTCCGTGATTTTACTTTAGCGCACGATTTTAAAACACTTACCGATACGCTTCATTATCTGACTAACCTTGGGATAAATGCAATTGAGCTTATGCCCGTCTGTGAGTTTGAAGGAAATCTTAGCTGGGGTTATAATCCTTCCTTTTATTTTGCTTCTGATAAATATTACGGACCAAAGAATTCTTACAAAGCTTTTGTTGATACTTGTCACAGCAGAGGGATTGCAGTGATCATGGATATTGTTCTTAATCATTGTTTCGGACAATCTCCTTTTGTGCAATTGTATCTGGATCACTATGCAACAGATGAAATTATAATGAAATTGCCAAACCCCTGGTTCAATGCACAATCGCCTAATACCACATATAAATGGGGAGCTGATTTTAATCATGGAAGTCCTTCAACTCAAAATTTAGTCGACCGCATCTTGGCATATTGGATGACAGAATATAAAATTGATGGTTTCAGATTTGATTTTTCAAAGGGATTCACTAACACTCCGGGTGATGGTTATGCTTATGATGCTTCAAGAATAGCTATTCTGAAAAGAATGGCTGATAAGATATGGACTGTAAATCCCAAAGCTTATGTTATACTCGAACATTTCACTGCAAATTCAGAAGAAACAGAGCTTGCCAACTATGGTATGATGCTATGGGGTAACATGAACAATAATTATACTGAGGCTGCAATGGGTTATGCTTCTGATCTTTCCGGGGCATCTTCACTTTCCAGTGGATGGACTGTTCCGAATCTTGTGGCATATATGGAAAGCCACGATGAGGAGCGAATGATGTACAAAACAGAAACTTATGGAGCTTCTTCCGGAAATTACAACACTAAAGATCTGCCAACAGCTCTTAACAGAATGGAACTCGCTACAGTATTTTTCTTATCAATTCCGGGGCCAAAAATGATCTGGCAGTTCGGAGAGCTCGGTTATGACATATCGATCGATTTTGGTGGCAGGACAAGCAATAAACCAATATTATGGAACTATTTTACCTATACTGACCGCTATAGGCTTTACCTGACTTATAAAATAATGAATCAGTTAAGAAAAACGCAGGATGTGTTCAGTACAAATGACTATTCATATTCGCTCGATTCTCCGCAAAAAAGTCTTCATCTTAACAGTTCGGGTATGAAAGTCAATATCCTGGGAAATTTTGATGTCAATTCCGGGACAATAATTCCTGCGTTTGCTCAGACTGGTAAATGGTACGAATACTTTACTGATGACTCAATCACAGTTTCTGCTATAAACGCTCCAATAAATCTTCAGCCGGGAGAATACAGACTCTATTCAACAATCAGAATGAAATCGCCCAAACTCTTATTGGGAATTAAAGATGAAACAATAACTGATTCAAAAAACTTTCTTGATGTTTATCCCAATCCTTCACCTGAAGAATTCACAATTGAAGTTAAAGGCTTACAACCCGCTCCGGTTACAATATCGATATTGGATATATCAGGCAGGATGATCAGACAGATTAAATCTGATATTGTCAGTGAAGGATCACAGTTATTTAGATGGGATGGAAAAACATATAACGGATCTGAAGCCGGAAGTGGAATTTATTTTATTCAGGTCCAAATTCTGGGAAGAACTGAAACTGTAAAAATTATTAAGGAGTAAAATAAAACTCTAGCTCACTAACTGAATATTCTGATAAACATTTGATTTACTGAAGTTATGCAGAAACTGTTTAAAAAGTCCCTTTTAACCTCAGAGAGCGCAAAGTTTAAGCAAAGCACGTAAAGCTAAATTCGTATTATTACGTTCTTTGCGATCTTTGCGAAAAATCTCAGCGTCCTTTGCGGTTAATTGACTTTGACTTTTTAGGTTCACAAATTCTGTAAATAAATCCTGCTTTTGGATCTTATTTAATTGGTTTTTAAAGCTTTTTCAAAACTTTAGCAGCAAGCGGCTCAAGGCTGACTTTGAGAACATTATTTGTCGTTTTGTATGTTGTGCATTCTGTGGAAGCAATATCCATGAAGTTACCTGATTTATCCACCGGAATATCTAATGATTGCGCTTTATCAGATCTGTTAAATACGCAGATAATTTCATCATTCCCTCTTGACCTGCTGTATGCAAGCACCATTTTTTTATCATCTGCAACGGGAAATTTTAAATCACCATAAATCAAAACAGGATTCTCTTTCCTCATTTTGATCAGTTTTTGATAGAATGAAAACAAATCCTTGTCGGGTTTGACAACATCAACAGGACGTTTATGTGCAGTGTCAAAAGCGGCACGTTCATCTTCATATAGAAGATCATCCCAGACTAATGGTTTCCTGCAGTCAGGATCATCAGCGCCCCACATTCCCATCTCTTCTCCATTCCAGATCTGAGGCGCACCCAAAAAAGTGAATTGATGAATAAGTAATAATCTTTGCTCCTGTAATGTCTTTGCGTCAGGTTTATTGATTTTGTAATCAGGATTATCTGCCGGTTTTGCATTGTATTTATCCATTGTTTTATTGTAGAGAGATGTTGATAATCTCGGTGTATCGTGGGTTGAGCTTACGTTCATCATTACCTGAAGATTATCCCACCTGATCCCATTATTAATCCGTTGGATCTCTTTAACAAACCCTGTCGGAGTAAGTACTGGTTCTGCCTGGCCAAAGAATCCTCTTGCTATCCTGAACCATCTGTAATTCATTATAGCATCATACTGGTCACCCTCAAGATAAATTTTTGGATCAAGTAATTTGTCCGGCCATTCCAGCCACCATATTTCACCAATAATATATGCTTCAGGGTTCACTGAACGCACCACTTTTCTATAATCGCGCCAGAATCCCATTGGTATTTCACCAGCCACATCAAGCCTGAATCCATCAACGCCATCAGAAGGATTACCATCTTTATTTGGGTCCAACCATCTTTTAGTAACATTGAAAATATGTTGTCTCAGAGATTCAGAATGCAGGTTTCCTTCGAAGGGCATAGTTTTATTACCGGGAGGAATATCTTTTTTAAATACCGGCATGTATTTATTGTCGCCGCCCCATCCTTCATATTTAAATTCATTTTCAGGCGTTTTAGGATCATCAAATGAAATAATGTTATACCAGTCAACAAATTTTGAATCCTTGCCGTTCTTTTTTATATCCTTTAAAGCCCAGAATTCTTTTCCGGTATGGTTCCATGAATAGTCCATAATCACCCGGATTCCTCTTTTATGAAATTCGTCTATCACTTTCAAGAAAAGTTTATCTGCTGAAGTAAATTTCCAGGTTGCAGGATCATCCGGAACTTCAGAATTCATAATAGCAATATCTCCCTTGGGATCAGGGCCGAAATTACGATCTATGTGGATGTAATTTCTGGCATCATATTTATGAAGTGAGGGAGAATCATTAAGTGGATTGAAATATATTGCAGTTACACCAAGTGACTGAATATAATCCATCTTATCGAGTACACCCTGAAGATCACCGCCATATCTCCTGGCCTGTATTTTAGAGTAGAAACCTTTAGCCTTAATCTGGTCAAGCCATGAGTCATATGAGTACCAGTCATGTCCCCATGGTGTTATTTTCCAATCTTTCGGAATTGAATCAGGATAAGAACCGTACATATCTGCAGGAGTAGGATCATTGTTTGGATCTCCATTGCGGAATCTTTCCACAAAAATCTGGTACCATACGACTTCTTTTGCCCAGCCCGGGACTGAAGCAATGGATTTATCGACTTTGTTTGTTTTCTGAGTCTGATTTTGGCCGCATCCGGTTGCAAGGAATCCAAGGCCCAAAAAGGAAATTAATATGACCTTAAATATATTCATTCACATATTATTTATAATCAGATCCTGGTTCACTGTTTTGTCATCCACTCCCTTGTCCTCCTTCAAAAAAGGAATTCAGCCGATTACTTTTGTCTTTCTACTTTTGTCTTTTATCTTACCAACACCTGATAACCCCATGGTTCTAGTCTGAGAGAATCTTTCATCGGAAGAGTTATTTTTTCACCAGTGAAATAATTTTTATATTCTCCACTTATTCTTTGTGCATCAGGTTTTATCGCAAGATTCTTCTTGCTCAGATTCAGTAAAACGACAACCCTGTTTCCATCTTTTTCCCTGAAATAGGCAAATACTTTATTGTCTTTGTTTGTCCTGATCATCTCCATAATGCCACCAAATTCTCCGTTCCACAAAGCTTTATTCTCTTTTTTCATTTTTATAAGATCGGTATAGAAGCTTGTCATTTTGCAGGAATCCCATTTAATTGTATCTCTGACGAAGAATCTAAGGCTTTTATTAAGGCAGACTTCCTGTCCGTTATAGAGCAGAGGAACACCCTGAGTCGTAAACATGAAAACAGCAAAAGCATTCTGTGCTTCACCCATTCTTGAATTAATAGTTCCATTCCACGAATTCTCATCATGGTTATCCATAAAAACCATTCTGTAAACATTGGAAGGAAAAATTGATCTCTCTTTCAGATAATATTTATTTAGGCTTTTGACGCTGTCCTTCCCCTGTGCAATACTATTCATAAGATGATGCAATTCCCAGGCATAGTTCATATCGAAGCCATTCTTCAGAAAATCAATCTGATCTTCATTTTCAGCAAGCAGGAAAACAGGTCTTATTTTATTCAGTTCTGCTCTTGCCCTATCCCAGAATTCGTATGGAGTTATATGCGGATGATCTACCCTGAATCCATCAACTCCAAGGTCTACCCAGAATTTCAAAGCTCCGATCATATAATCCTGAAGTCCTTTTTTTGACCAGTCGAATTGAATGACATCAGTCCAGTCGGTTCCGATTGGTGGAGTGAAATTACCAATTGAATCCTTTTTATACCAATCAGGATGTTCCTGTGTAAGTTTATTGTCCCATGAAGAATGGTTTGGCACCCAGTCTATGATCACATGAAATCCCAGTTCATGTGATTTTGCAATGAGCTTTTTAAAATCTTCAAGTGAACCAAATTCGGGGTTCACATCTGTAAAATCTTTTACTGAATAATAACTTCCCAGTGCCTCTTTTCTGTTTTTTATTCCAATGGGATTTATGGGCATTAACCATAAGATATCAACGCCGAGCTGCTTTAATCTTGGCAGATGTGCTGTAAAAGCATTAAATGTTCCTTCAGGGGTAAACTGTCTTATATTGACTTCATACAGAACAGAGTTTTTGGACCAATCGGGATGTACAACTTCAGATATAAAAGGTTTTATCTCTTTTTTACCGACAGCTGCTTTGCAACCGAACAATGCAATAGCTATTGCAAGAACAAGAGCAAAAATGATTAATGATAATTTTTCCATGACGGGTCTTATTATATGTAAATTAAACTTTTATACTGATTTTGCCTAATCCTTCTATTTCATAATCTTTCTTATACACCGATAGCTGAAGCAAATTTTCTGAAAGATTCCTGATTAAAACTTCTTTACCTGTAACTTTAACTTCAAATAGTATTCCTCTGAACCGGGCATTGAAAGAATATGATTTCCATTGTTCCGGAATAAGTGGGTTCAAATGAAGTTTATCATCCAGCACTCTCATTCCACCGAATCCTTCAACAATAGCCAGCCACGATCCTGCCATGCTTGTAATATGTAATCCATCAGCTACTTCATTATTGTAATCATCCAGGTCCAGCCTGGCTGTGCGTAAGTAGAGTTCATATGCTTTATCAATATTACCTATCCTTGAAGCAAGTATTGAATGTATGCATGCGGAAAGAGACGATTCATGAACAGTTATGGGTTCATAAAAATCATAATTACGCCTCAGGGTATCTGTATCATAGCGATCTTCGAAAAAGTACAATCCCTGAAGAACATCTGCCTGTTTGATATAGCATGATCGCAATATTCTGTCCCATGACCAATGCTGGTTGATAGGTCTTTCAGCAGGAGGAAGAGCGCTAGCCGGTATAATTTCTTTATCAAGGAATCCATCCTGCTGAAGGAATACCCTCCGTTCATCATCGTAAGGGAAATGCATGTATTTAATCAGGTCTCTCCATCTGTTTATTTCACTTTCATAATCAAACTTTGTTTTCCTTATCAATTCATTAAACTTCACAACGTTTTGTTTCCTGAGTAGTTCAAGGTTTTCAAGAGTATAAGTTATTGCCCAGACAGCTATTGTATTTGTGTACCAGTTATTGTTTACATTGTTTTCATATTCATTTGGTCCCGTTACACCAAGAATAACATATTTGCCCTTATCCTTGGAAAAAGTAGCTCTCTGGCTCCAGAAACGAGAGATACCTATAAGAACTTCCAGCCCGTAATCAGTCATGTACTGAGTATCTCCAGTGTGTCTTATATAGTTAAAGATTGCGAATGCAATAGCTCCGTTTCTATGTATCTCTTCAAAGGTTATCTCCCATTCGTTATGGCATTCTTCACCATTCATTGTCACCATTGGATAAAGTGCTGCACCATTTTTAAACCCTAATTTTGCCGCGTTCTCGATGCTTTTTTCAAGATGTTTGTACCTGTAAATAAGCAGGTTTCTTGCTACTTGTCTCGAAGCAGTTTTTAAAAAGAATGGCAGAACAAATGCTTCAGTATCCCAGTAAGTGCTCCCTCCATATTTTTCTCCGGTAAATCCTTTTGGTCCAATATTTAGCCGCTCATCTTTCCCAGTGTAGGTTTGGTTAAGCTGAAAAATATTGAAGCGGATTGCCTGTTGAGCTGAGATATCTCCATCAATAACCACATCTGAAGTTGACCATATTTTTCCCCATTCATTTTTGTGATCTTTCAGAAGATTATTATATCCCTT
>Ga0182027_10003736_pt1 | contig 23867 bp, 19 predicted proteins | sample 712E1DmetaG_FD_121300 | JGI IMG/M metagenome (GOLD analysis project Ga0182027, IMG submission 121300) | Permafrost microbial communities from Stordalen Mire, Sweden - 712E1D metaG (Illumina Assembly) | ecosystem: Environmental > Terrestrial > Soil > Wetlands > Permafrost | place: Sweden... | reverse complement strand
TGTTGCCGACAATATCCGTTTTGGTCTCAAAATCAATAAAACACCGCCCGATGTCATGCAAAAAAAGCTTGCCTGGGCCCTCGACATGTTCAGTTTGGCAGGTTTGGGAAAACGGCTTCCACGCAATATTTCAGGCGGCCAACGCCAGCGGGTGGCATTGGCAAGGGCGCTCGTGCTTGATCCCGACGTGTTGCTTCTCGATGAACCGCTGTCGAACCTCGATGCGGCGCTTCGCGAACTTGCTATGGAAGAATTAAAGCGCGTCCACAATCAGGTGGGCAAGACGGTGATTTATGTCACGCATAACCAGGCTGAGGCCATGACAATGAGCGAGCGTATCGCAGTGCTCAATAACGGCGTATGCGAGCAATACGATACCCCGCGCATGGTATACGATATGCCGCGCACCCTGTTTGCGGCAGCGTTTATCGGCAGCCCGGCGATGAATTTTATCGACGGTACCGTTGCTCTTCGAGACGAGGAGGCAGGCGTGAACACGGCGCTTGGTTTTATTCGCATCGATAAAGATCGGTATGGCTTTGCCCAAAACCTTGTCGGGAAATTTGTCCGCGTCGGTGTTCGACCCCAAAATATTGCCTATGCCGAACATAGGGAGTCCAAACGCTATTCCGACACTATGTTGACGGTTGAAGTTGAGTTGGTCGAGACGCTGGGCGATCGAAGCCTTGTCGTGTCGCACGGCAACCAGGCCACCAAATTACGTTTTCTTATTGCGCGCGATATCACCTTGCAGTCGGGTCAAAAGGTCGATGTGTTTCTGGATGGCCGCAGGGTCTTGCTTTTTGATCAGGAAACAACCATCAATATTTTCTCAGAGCCAAAATTATGATCATGCAAAACAGGTATGAAACAACAATGCGTATTGTAAAGCTGGTCGTCATCGGGGTACTTTTTGCGTTCCTTTTTGGTTGCGGAGGCGAAAAACCCGAAATCATACGGTCAAAACTCGACACGATCATTGCGTCGGATTTCAAGGCGCTTCTTGCCGAATTGCCCCAAAAAAGCCACAGCGATTCATTGCATTATGTTTGCAGGGAATACACGGTATTTAAAAAAGGTCCGTATCGGGTCAAGGCGGTCGTCGACTATTTTTATATTCGTGATGTCAAGGTCAAGCGTGCGGTCAAATATCGTTATGTCAAAAGCGCAGCGCAATGGGAACGATACGACAATGAATATGTTTATTATTAGCAGACATCGGACAAATGCTTATTTGTTCCTGCCCTTGCTATTTGTTTTCATAACGGCTCATGCCGCTCCGGCCGCTGCTACGCTCCCAAACGATATGCATGTCATGGCAATGGCAAGCATTGACTATGTGTACAACGAAAAATTTAAATTGGCGGAAGACGAGTCGAAAAAACTCATGAAAAAATATCCCGATCACCCTGCCGGGTATTTTTTTTACGCTATTACGCTCATGTCCTGGATGGAATTCTATCAATCCGATTCGCGGGAAGATGAATTTTACCGCATGTGCGATGCCGCTATAGAAAAGGGCGAAATAATACAAAGTAAAGATCCGTCCGATTATTGGGCGATATTTTTCATGGGCGGCGCAGATGGCGCCAAGGGTACATACGAGTCGCGGTACGAAAAATGGATAACCTCGTTTCGTCACGGGTGGAAAGGCGTTTCGACGTTGCAGGGGCTTTTGAAAAAGAATCCCGATTTAAAAGATATTTATTACGGCTTGGGAATGTACGATTATTGGCGTAGTGCCTTGACAAAAATATTATGGTGGATGCCGGGGATTGAAAATAAGATCGAAATAGGAATGAAGGAAATGCTCGTTGCCAAAAATGAAGGCATTTATACGAGTACGGCGGCAAGCGCAAATTTGATCCCAATGATGGTCAACGAAAAGCGGTATTCGGATGCGTTTTCCCTTTCCGAAGAAATGCTTTCCAAGTATCCCGGCTCGCTTGTGTTTTGTTGGGGAAAAGGCGAAGCATTGTTTGGTCTTGGAAAGTATGAAGATGCCGAACAGGTGTTCCGGTACATACTCGGGCGTGTCGAATCAGAACCGTTCGATAATCATTATAATGCGGCATTATGCCACGTATGGCTCGCAAAAATCTATTTAAAAACCAAACGATATACACAGAGCGTTGCGGAATGCAATAGGATGGGATATTACAAATTCGATGACAATGTAAAAAAAAGGCTTGATAGGCAATTTTCAGAAGCAACAAAAGTCAAGGAACAGGCCATGGCGGCAAACATCAAAAATTCAGGCGCGGAATTTGTTCCGTAATTTTATCGTTTCTTTTAAAATTGCTACCAAGTATTTTTATTGACCTCAATGTTCGCCGAGATAGCTCAGTTGGTAGAGCAACGGTTTCGTAAACCGTAGGTCGCCGGTTCGACTCCGGCTCTCGGCTCTCTTAAAAAGCCCTTGAAATTGCCTTTTTTTGTAAATTTGGCATTTTAAAGGGTTTTTTTATTTCCCCACATAGTGCTTCAATACCTTTCAATTACCCCATTAAATCCCGGCAAGTTGTGGCGGTTCTTGTTTGGAAAATGGTCGGACAATTTATATTTTATTACTTTGAAAGGAAAAACTATGGCTGATATTTTACCACAAGAAACAATCGAAAACAGAATTTTTATTTTTCGAGGTAAAAAGGTTATGATTGACCATGATCTTGCCTTGTTATACGGTGTACCAACAAAAGCCCTAAATCAGGCCGTAAAACGAAATGGGAAACGTTTTCCTGATGATTTCATGTTTCAACTGGAAATTAGTGAGAAAAATCAACTGGTCACAAATTGTGACCGGTTCACAAAATTGAAACACACTAAAATGTGTCCTTATGCTTTTACTGAAAATGGCGTTGCAATGCTATCAAGCGTTTTAAATTCTGAGGCTGCCGTTTTGGTTAATATTCAGATTATGCGCGCTTTTGTGAAACTGCGAAATGTCGTGTCCGATAATTCGGAAATAAAAAAAGCCATAACCAATATTGAAAAACGGCTAAATATTCATGACAGGCAGATACAAATTGCCTTCGATGCCTTGAAAAGCCTTTTTCATCCAAAACCGGAATTGCCGGAAAAGCAGTATTCGCCAGAAGAAATTAATAAACGGAAAACAAGGATAGGCTGATCACCGATGAGTCGGGATTTTCTGTTAAATCTTGCCTTTGTTTAAACGCTTGTCAAGCTAAAACGACGAATTAGTACTGCAAAAGCAAAATTTAAAAGCCTCGCCAAACCTGTTTCATGCTTTCCAAGGTGGTTGACACTTGCTATGAACCTGAAAAAGTCAAAGACATACTCCCAATTTCCTTCTCAACAAAGAAGTCATAGTCGCCTTGAATCGGAAAAAATGAAAGGAATCGGATTTGGTCTATGAAGAAAAACATCTTTATCGGTAAATGGCGTATTACGGAGATGGAACAATGGGACCCGGAGTATGTTGACGAAGATGAAGAAGGCTATATAGAATTCTGCAAAGACAATCAGGGAGATTTTCATTTCGGATACGTTAGCGGGTCAATGGATTGCGAAATCGAAACCGTTGAGGGTAAGCCCCGTATTGAGTTCTCATGGGTCGGCACCGACGAGATGGATGAAGCCTGCGGTCGAGGATGGGCGCGGATTGAAAAAGACGGAACCCTATACGGGAAGCTCGCATTTCATATGGGAGAACGAAGTTGGTTTAAAGCAAAGAGGATGAAATGAGCGAAGGTGAAGGCGCAAAAGAAGCCATCGAATGGCTTTCAAGGAAATTCCGCCTCAATGTTATATCCGATAATGATTCTGATGATAAAATCAATATCGAGGAAACGGCTTTTTACAAGGAAATGGAAGTTAACCGCTCCGGGAATCTCCTTGAAGCCGCGCGTATCAAAGCCGGGTTTTCACAGAAGCAGCTTGCCGAGGCTATAGGGATTCGTCAAACTATGGTATCTGAATTTGAAAATGGTCGGCGACAAATAACTACTAAAATGGCTGAACGGCTTGCAAAGGAACTTAAAATAAAGCCTGAGAGGTTGACAACTTGAAATGCCAATTTGGCACCTTAAGATGGGGATGCGCGCAAGGAAAATGACGGGTTAAAACGGTGAAGAACCTGTGGCGTCGATTTGACAAAATACTGTAAAATGTGTATATTTGACGATGAGTGGAAAACATGACTTTTATATGGGGCATGAATAGAGCGTTAAAAATGTGTTGAAACACGGGGTTTCATTTGAAAATGCACAAAAGGCATTTTTTGACGAAAAGAGAAAGATATTCTTAGATGAAAAGCACAGTGAGAAAGAACATCGATATTATTGTTATGGGATAGTGGACGGGAAAATTCTTACCGTGCGTTTCACTATGAGGGGAGACAAAATTAGAATCATTGGTGCCGGATACTGGCGAAAAGGAAAGAAGATTTATTATGAAAACCAGTAAGAGGAAAAAAACGGGAAAGATCAGTTTTACAGGGTATACCGACGCTCCTCCAAAAATTGAAAAAGAGATGATCGGTGCGGTTTTGGTTAAGGATTTCCTGCCTTCCCCCGGAGAACTTCAGCCGAAGGCGGTTACCGAAAAAGAACGTCAAGGGACTTTGAAGGCATGGAAAAGGTATCGCATTAAAGACCACGAGCGCGGGCACAGAAAACAACTTGCCGAAACGCTTAAAGAACCGACAACACGCCTTGATACAAGTATTATACTCCCAACCCAGGTGTACAATTGGATTGGAATGAAGCGGAACAAGGCTGCTTTTATTCGTGAGATCATGATTAAGAGCTACAAAAATTCTGAACTTTGATTTTGTTTGTGGCTGGATAGTAACAATTGTAGCGATGATTCGCATTTGCACGATGATTTTTCCTTTCTAAATCTCCCATTTTTAACCATATATTATTTTTAACTACCATAGATTGTAGCAAAAAAAGTATACTAATACCATATACTGAGTGTGCGCATACCCTGTTATTTCATAAGGAGTTATCTCGATGAAATGCCCATATTGTGGACACGAGGAAGACAAAGTCGTTGATTCAAGGGCCAGTAAAGAGGGGCAGGCGGTTCGCCGCAGGCGCGAATGCTTGCAATGTGAGAAGCGGTTTACAACATATGAGTACATCGAGACCGTGCCGCTCACGATAATAAAAAACGACCAGCGTCGCGAACCCTACGACAGGCAAAAGCTTTTAGGCGGCATCATTTCCGCATGCAAAAAGCGGCCGGTTTCAATGGAAAAAGTCCATGCGGTGATTGATAAAATAGAAGATCAGATACAAAAACTCTCGAAAACCGAAATTCCGAGCAAAGAAATCGGCAACCTGGTCATGAACGAATTGTATCAAATCGACGAGGTTGCCTATGTCCGTTTTGCATCTGTCTACCGGAAGTTCAAAGACAAAGGTGAATTCGTCGCCGAAGTGAAAGAGCTTGCGGCAAAGAACGAACCGACCCATGTCAGGGAAAAAAGCAGGTAGCGCATAGCGTCAGGCGCTTGGGGTCATTCGCAGCGGATGACGTTTCCCGATGCGTTTGTTTCGTCAAAAAAGTCTTCCTTAAAATAGAAAAACCCCTGATCGTCGTTCGAATAAAATTCGGCCGCCTCTTCATTGAAGAATGAACGCAGGGCCGTGTCTTGATCTTGACCTTCGATAATGCGATGCCGCAAGGGGCTTGTTTTAGACGGGACGATGAACGCAATTGAAAATTTGGACATACAGACTGTTACCTCCACACCACTCGGATTACATGGTACAATGCAATTTCAAATTGTTTCCTTAAAAATAGGTTAAGAAATCATGCAAGAAAATAAAAATAGCAGAAAATTTAAAACATTTTTTAATGCCTCTGTTTCGGAATTTGCCAAAACAGGTTTTTTTCGGCAGTTTAAAAGTATTGTCAAAGGCGTTTTGCAGACTGCAATTATGCTGTTGTGCAGCACCTTGGCATCGTCAAACGCCCAAGACCTGGGCGAAACGCCTGATACCGGATATGCCGATTCGACGCCTCTTGAGGCCCAAGTTTCAAGAAGAGGCGCCAGTGCAGATTCTATTCCCAAAGGCGGCGCAGGACTTTTCGCCTTGCTTGCCAAGCAAAAATATCCTGTATCAAAAGTCGGCGTTGTTCTCAGAGATTGTAATACCGATTCGAATATGGTCGGGCTTAATGCCGATTCGTTTTTTAATCCCGCATCAGTTTCTAAATTGCTAACGGCAACAATGGCCTTCGACAAGCTCGGTTCGAAGTTTTCATTCAAGACCTTAATTTACATGGACGGACCGTTCGATCCGGCAACAGGTGTTTGTCAAGGCAACCTGTACATTCGCGGCAACGGCGACCCCTCGCTTTTTGCAGAACGGTTATGGCTTTTTGTCCAGCATTTGTCGTGCGTTGGAATAAAAACCGTTACAAAAGACATCGTGCTGGATGATTCTTATTTCGACTCGACAATGATAGGGCCCGGCTTTTATGAAGAGAGTTCCGACAATCCGTATATGGCGCCTGTCAACGCGTTGTCCGCAAATTTCAACTGCGTGAGTATCTGGGCCCGGCCCGGTGCAAATGTCGGCGATGCGGTTTACACCGATATGCTTCCCAAAGCCGGCGACATCGATTTTTCCTCTTCGGCAAAAACCGTTGCTCCGGGCTCTGCACAGCGGTTTTCGATCATTGCGCGCAATATGCAAAAATCAACATCAATTGTCGTTGCAGGGGCTATGTCAAAAGGTGCGCCCGAAAAGGTTGAATACTGTAAAATCTGGCAGCCCCGGGAGTATTTTGCCCAGGTTTTAAAAGTGCTCTTCACTACAAGTTCCATAAATGTCAAGGGGACGTTCCGAACTGGTATTGTGCCGGAGTCATTGAAAAAAATGCCGCCATTTTATGTTTTTCCGTCCCTGCCGCTTTCCGATATCATTACCGATATGATGAAGTATTCGAGTAACTTTACCGCCGAGATGATATTCAAGTCATTGTCGGCCCAGCGAGACTCGGGAAACGGGTCGTGGCCTGCGTCGGCGCAAATGGCGCTTGATTGGTGGAAATCACAAGGCCTTGTCGGTTCGCCCCGAATCCTTAATGGATCGGGTATGGGAAACAGCAACCGATATTCCTGCCGCCAAATCGCGGACTTGTTATCATATGTCTATACCCGGAAGTCTTATTATCCCGAATTTCTGTATGCTTTGCCCAATGCAGGAGTAGACGGCACGCTTAAATCGCGATTCAAACATTCAAGGTTCCGGGGCATTCTCCGAGGAAAAACCGGCACCCTCAACGACTTTGGCGTCAGCGCTATTGCAGGCTACATTTTGCATGCCAAAAAAACCTATGCATTTGCCATAGTCATTAACAACTGCCAAAACAAAAAACCGTATCAGCATTGGGAGTTGCAGGAACGGATATTGGATTTGATCGTACCGAGAAATTAGGGGCGCCATCTTTAAAATCTCTGAGGCTATACCTGCTTTACCCTGCTTCCTTAAATTATTTTCAGCATATTACTATTGTAAGCTCGTATTCCCTTTAGAAAAAAAGGACTTTCATTATATGGTTAACGGAATGTTTACCGACCGCGTCAAAAAGGTAATGCAGATTGCACGCGAAGAAGCGGTGCGTTTGGGAAATGATTATGTAGGAACAGAACACCTTCTTTTGGGCCTTATCAAAGAAGGTGACGGTGTTGCCGTAGCCGTGCTTCGCAGCATGGGTATCGATCTTGATGATCTTTCCACAAATATTGAAAAGGCGATAACCTCCACAGGCGGCATGATGACCATCGGTCAAATGCTTCCTTTCACGCCCCGTGCAAAAAAAGTCCTGGAAATTGCCGCAAACGAAGCGCGTTCCATGTCGCACAAGTATATCGGGACCGAGCATCTTCTCTTAGCGCTCATGAAAGATACCGAATCAACGGCAAGCAATTCCCTTGCTTCCGCCGGTTTGGAATACGATCGTGTCAAGGAAGAAATCAGCCGCGTGCTCCGTGGCGGTGAAACCGTTGGCGCCGCTGCTCCCAAAGAAAAAAGCAAGACGCCTTTTCTCGACCATTTCGGCCGCGATCTCACGCAAATGGCGCGCGAAGGCAAGCTCGACCCCGTCATCGGCCGGGAAAAGGAAATAGAGCGTGTGATACAAATTCTCTCTCGCCGCAAGAAAAACAACCCTGTTCTCATTGGTGAACCTGGAATCGGCAAAACTGCGATAGTCGAAGGGCTTGCGCAGAAAGTCGTTGAGAAAAACATTCCACAGGTTCTCGAAAACAAGCGGGTTGTCAATCTCGACATGGCATCCATGGTGGCAGGAACAAAATACCGCGGGCAATTCGAGGAGCGCATCAAGGCGCTTATGGTCGAATTGCAGAAAAATGAAAACATCATCATTTTCATAGACGAATTGCACACGATCGTCGGGGCCGGCGGATCAGAAGGCAGTTTGGACGCTTCGAATATCTTCAAACCAGCACTTTCCCGAGGGGAAATCCAATGCGTTGGTGCAACAACCATCGATGAATACCGTAAATACATAGAAAAAGACGGTGCGCTGGCGCGCCGATTCCAAACAATCATGGTCGATCCGCCCAATACCGTTGAAACCATTCAGATTCTCATGGGGTTGCGGCATCGTTACGAAGACCATCACAAGGTCTCGTATTCCGATAAGGCAATAGAGCAGGCGGTCAAGCTTGCCGACAGGTACATTTCCGATCGTTTCCATCCCGACAAGGCCATAGACGTCATCGACGAGGCCGGCGCTCGAATGCGGTTGTCGAGTATGGAAATTCCTCCCGAAATCCGCCAGATGGAACTTGAAATCACTGATGTTGTCAAGGACAAGGAAAAGGCCGTAGAGCACCAGGAGTTCGAAAAAGCCGCCAAGCTCCGAGACAAGCAGGAAAAACTCAAGGAAACATTGGTCGAAAAAAAGGCCTTGTGGAGAAAATCGAAATCCGAAGAACGCCTCCTTGTCGACGAGCCAACGATCATCGAAGTCATTTCAAGCATGACCGGCATCCCGCTGTCGCGGCTTGAGGAAAAAGAGTCCCAAAAATTGTTGCATCTTGAGGATGAGTTGCGCAAGCGCGTGATCGGCCAGGACCCGGCGCTTGAGGCCATAGCGAAAAGCATCCGTCGTTCCCGCGCCGGCTTGCACAATGCAAAACGTCCGATTGCGTCGTTTATTTTCCTCGGCCCAACTGGTGTTGGCAAAACAGAACTTGCCAAGACGTTGGCCGAAAACCTGTTCAACTCCGAAGACGCGCTGGTTCGCATCGACATGTCGGAGTATATGGAAAAATTCGCTGTTTCGCGCCTCGTTGGCGCGCCTCCCGGTTATGTTGGTTACGAAGAAGGCGGGCAGCTTTCGGAAAAAATACGAAAAAAACCCTATGCCGTTATTTTACTCGACGAAATAGAAAAAGCGCATCCCGATGTTTTTAACATATTGCTGCAAATTCTCGACGATGGCATACTCACGGATTCCTATGGCCGTCATGTCAATTTTAAAAATACGATCATTATCATGACGTCGAATGCCGGCACCCGCGACATGCGTAAAACCGGCTCGCTGGGATTCGGCAAGAACACCGATGTTTCCGATTACGACAATATGAAGTCCAAAGTCATGGACGAACTCAAGCGGATCTTTAATCCCGAATTTTTGAACCGTGTCGACGATACCATCGTCTTCAAGTCGCTTGGAAAAGAAGAAATAGCGAAAATAGTCAATATCCAACTTGCACAAGTCCAGGAAAAACTTGACGAACGCAATGTTAAGCTCCAAGTAAGTGAAGATGCCAAGGCGTTTATACTCGAACAGGGGTTCGACCCCATGCTTGGCGCGCGGCCCATGCGCCGTTCCATCCAGAAATTGGTTGAGGACCGTTTGGCAGAGGAGTTCCTCAACAGCAGGTTTACAGATGGAGATACTGTTGCGGTAGACGCGGGGAACGGCCAGTTGGAGTTTTCAAAAGTTCTGCCGAGCGATGAAACCACGTAAATGGGTGGCCATTGTTTTTTGTTGCGTCCTCATAGCGGGCTTTGGCCTTTATGAGGGCGTGACCGTCATCGAGAACGGTCGCCATGTCGAGCGGCTTTTAAACCAACAATTGTCTTTGGCAAGCGGCGGAAATGTCGATATCGGCCGGGTCAAGCTCGGTTTCTTTTCCGTATATCTTAAAGATGTCAAGGCGTCGATGTCGCTTAATTCGTATTCGCTTTCCGTGCGCGACATAAAGATTTCGTTTTCTCTCATAAAACTCATCGTAAATCACGGCGATTTTTCAAAAAGCATCAGTAAAATCATCCTTCTATCGCCAACGCTCAATGTGAAATTGTTTCCGTCAGTGGCAAAGGCGGGTGTCCAAAAACAGACGCAGCCGCTCAAAAGCGCGGAATTGCTGTCGGCGTTCCGTTTGCTGCCCGTTGAATATTTATTGGTCCGAAAAGGCATCATTACGGTTTCAACCGCCCCGGCAATGCCCCCCCGACTCATAGGGGAGGAGTTGAGTGGAAAATTGTGGCAGGATCCAAGCGGGATTTCAATGGAATTACGCGGCCAAATGGCCTCGAAACGAAAAAACATGTTTTTATCGGCAACGTTTTTAAATACTGGCCGTAATCATCACATCTCGCTTCGTCTGGATAAGGCCAAAATCGACAGGCCTTTTGCTATTAGTAAAGGATCCATCGTGTCCGGAACATTGGACGGCGCAGTACAATTGGCATTTTCCGACTCGGTGAATGCGGAGACATTCGTGTCGAGCGGATGGTTGCATATTGTAAACGGCGTTTGCACGTTCGATAGCGTCAAGGCGCCTGTTACGGGCATTACCATGAAAATGACTATTGCAAACACCGTCTGTTCGCTCGATTCTTTGCGTTTCGTTTTTAGCGGCATGGATGTGTCGGCAAACGGAAATTGGGACTTTGCGCCCTTGCCGAAAACACAAACAGGCCTTACCTTTAAATGTAAAGGGCTCAAGCCCGAATTTTGTACGTTTGTCCCCGAGAAGATCAGAAAAACAATAAGCGGTTTGGGATGGTTTGAGGCTTCAATTCAGCGGCGGAAAAGCGCCGGCGCATTGGAATTGGGTCTCCGCGCAGGCGGGCTGGCCGTTTCGGGACAAGGCTTTTCCTTGCTTTGTGCAAACGGGGTCCTGCAAGGCCCGCAAATATCATTTGACTCACTTTCCGCTATGGGGCCCGGAATTTCCGTCAAAGGCACGGGGCTCGTTGATTTTGGGAAAGAGCCGATCGCGTATGCCTTTTCTACGCATTGCAAGGTGGATTCGATAAGGCCGCTCGCTGCATTGCGGGGCTCGGCGAGCGCTTTGGTGACGGTGCGCGGGCTTGGCGACGATTTCGTGTGCGATGCACTTGTCAATACCGCTTCGCTCGTGTATGAAAAGTTTCAAATCGGCTCGCCGCAAATTTCCATTCATGCGGAAAAAGGCAAGCCGATTTCCTTTGCAACGGCGTCTTCAAACGCAGGATATGTCGCGGTCATGGGCACCATAGACAGCATAGGGTCTAAAAACCCGATTATTGCATGCCAAATGTCTGCCGCAACACAGGCGTTGAGCCCTCTTATAGGCCAATTTTTTCCCGGTTTCGGGACGCAAGCGGATTCCGCATGGCTAAAAGTCAATATCGCCGGAACGCCTGCCGCATTTTCGGCGTCTGGGGTGGTAGGGTTGCGTGCCGAAGCATCGGAAACAATGCCGCGAATTGCCGGGACATTCGGCGTACAAATAGACAAAAAATATAAGGAGAAGGCTTTTCGCTGGTCGTTAAGCGGTCAAAACATCGGCATTTCCGGGGGATTGATACCTGTAAAAGCACAGGGCAGGATCATGTCCGATACGCTGGCAATAGATTCCCTTTCCCTGGTACCGGGCCTTAAGGCAAACGGCATATGCCACCTTGGCGCCGTATCCGATTTCGCTGTGACCATAAATTGCAATACCGTGCAAATAGCACAAATCAATACACTGGCCTTCGACGGAAATTTCCCCCTGAAAACAGGGACAATAAGCGGCGTGATCCGTGTCGCAATGGTCGGCAATAAAGTCCGCACCGATTCCGACATCAGGGTACGCGGCGTCGCGGTCGGTTTTTTGCAAGGACTGGAGGCCGACGTGGTATGCACAACCCGGGATTCGGTGTTCACGATTTCGCCGACGGCCATACGGCAAAACGGTATACTGCTTGTAAAGACCGATACCATAAGCAATAAAAACGGGCTTTCGTTTTCAGGGGTAGTCGACAATGTGGATTTGTACGAACTTATCAAAGACGCGTTGCCCGAGGACTTTGACCCCGCCGAGCACCACATCGTGGGGAAAATAAGCGCCCAATTTTCCTCTGTCCCCCAATCGGCAAAAAATGGCATTTCGGGCATTATGCACATTCGTTCAAACGGGCTTTGCATGGATGTCTGGCGCTTAGACTCCATTGCCGCAGATGTTGCTTTTAATGAAAAAGGCCTTGTTCTCAATTCCTTTACAGCAAGCGATTCCTCCCGGGCAAAAATCAAAGCAGGCGGCAGTATGCCGTGGTCTGCGGTTTCAGAAGACCCCCCGTTAACCGATACGCTTAATTTTTGGGCGAACCTGACCGGTGATTTGGTCGCTGTTTTGCATCATAACGTGTCGGTTCCGTTCCATGCACCCATAGACGGCCATGGTCAAGGCAGCGTTGATGTTGCGGTCCTCGGTGTGGGCGGGACAATGCATGTGACAAAAGCGGTCGCGCTGGTGCCGCGCGGTGTGTTGCTTGTCAAGCCCTATGTCCCGGAGGATATAAAGGACTTTTCCTTCAGGATGATTTTGGACAATGTTCAGTCGCGGGGTACGGGCGACGATGATGACGGCAATGTTTTTGAAAAAGCGTCCGTTTCCGTGACCATGAGCGGAACAACGGGCAAAAGGCCGATCATCATTCATTCCACGCATAGCATTCCCCGGGGGTTCGAACCCATTACAGTAGGGTTTTTAGACCTGGGAGCATTGCTTATTTCAACGCCGAAACGCGGCATCGACATTCACGTTCCCGGCGTTACCGAGATCGGGACGATTTCCGACGTGGAATTTGCCCCAAAGGCGCCATGGCCCGAATTCGCCTTGTCGGGACCGCTCGACAAGTTGTGCATCAGCGGCGATTGGATCCTTCGGACCTGCGATCTCACCTTTCCCTTTCTGGACAATGTGGAAACGCATGTCCAATTCGACCCGTTCCCCTATATCACCTGGAATTTCGATTTACACGCAGGAAACCGCAAGGTGAAGTACTATTATGATTATGGAAAAAACCGCAATTTAATGCGCCTTGCCGAATGCTATTTGGATCCTGTTTCCGTTTTGTCTTTTCGCGGCCGCGACATGGACAACTCGTTTAAAATCCTGGGAAGCCTTCGCTCCTCCAACGCCTCGGTGTTTTACGGCCGGACATTCGACCGCAATGTTGACATAGGATTGGACTTCGTGCCCCAGCCGCTGCCCGGGCAAAAAGGGTACGATAATATGCCGATAATTTGGGGCAATGCAGAGGCCATTTCCGATACATCCCGTTTCGAAAGGATAAAACTGACGCTACTCACGCGCGATTCCATAAGCGGCGCCTGGTCCGAACATGGCAGGTTTTATGATATTCATTTTAGGGTTGGTTCCAATATCGAAGAATTTCCAGGCCAGTCTGAACAAAAGTTTGTTGATGAAGAGAGATCAAAATACACATCAATTTCAGGCGCAGGCACGTTTGTAACGTCTGTTGGCGAGCAATACCTGCATCGGATATTATTGCAAAACATGGAACGAAGGCTTGCCAAAGGCCTGGGATTGGATGTGATTACCATTGAAACATCCATTGCGTCGAATTATTTTAACAAGCTTAATAATGTGAAGCAAATTGAATCAAATCGATGGGATTATCTTGCCCTTGCTAATGTCGGAATAACGCTCGGGCGCTACATTCTGTACGATAAGGTTTTCCTTAAATGGCGGACGGAATTGGTGCCTGTCGACACCATCCTGAAACCCCAGTACAATGTCGGGTTCGAGTTTCAGCCCCTTCAATACATCAATATGGACTTCAATTATGGCGTCCATATGGGAAACAAAACGCTGGAATCCGATCCGCAAATGAATCTCGAATTGCGTTTGCCGATAAAGAACGTGAGAAAGTTATTTGACTTTTAAGAAAATCGACATTCGGTTTTCATGCACTTCAGCCAAAGGCTTTTGGTACCAATGAAAATTTTCAGATTGCTCTGCGCGTCGCTATTCTGTTTTGCGGCAATAGGCCATGCCAAAATTTTGGATACGCTTGTCATCGAAGGCCTTTCCATACATCAAAATTCGGTGGTTCGAAACAGCATGACCCTCCGTGAAAAGTCGGAATTTTCTCCTGCCGACATCCAGTTGGCCGTAAAAAGCCTTTACAAAACAGGTTTTTTCAAAACCGTGGATTTTTTTGTGACCAAAGAGACCGATTCCGCGGCAACGCTATTGCTCAAACTCACGGAATATCCGGTTTGTGAAGCAATAGAATTCAGCGGCAACAAAAAACTCAAGGCCAAGGATTTTGAGGAGAAAATGACCCTCAAAAAAGGTGCGGACGTCACCGACGCACTCCTGTTCGATAATATCACCGTCATCAGGAAATTATACGAGGCAAAGGGCTATTTACTGGTTGAAATTACCACAGAGCTTGTTCCTTCCAAGATCCCCGGCAATGTGCGCGTCCGGTTCAAAATAGCCGACGGCCCCAAGGTCGTGGTCAAAAAGGTGTTCTTTAAGGGCAATGTCGCGGTCAAGGAAAGCAAGCTCAAGTCTACCTTTAAAACAAAAGAGAAAAAGCTGTTTTGGGGCGGCGATTTCGACGCCGACCAATATAAATTGCATTGCGATTCGCTTATCATGTTTTACAACGACCTGGGCTACATCGACGCGAAGATAGTCAAAGACAGTATGTGGTACGGCGACAATAAAAAAGACCTGTATCTCCAGATTGAAGTCTTTGAAGGAAAGAAATTCGTGACAGGCGATTTTTACTTTACCGGCAATAAAGTCATAGAGACCCCAACGCTTACGGCCGCGGTGCTCATGCGGAAGGGCAAACCTTTTGTCAAGAGCAAATTCGAGGCAACCAAGGAATTCGTGATAAACGCCTATCGGGAAGAGGGGTTTTTGTGGGTGCAGGCCAAAGACCAGATGTCGTATCGCGGCGACACGGTCGATGTCACCTTCGACATAACCGAAGGAAAGCCCGCCATTGTGCGCAAAATCGAAATCATCGGAAATATCAAGACGCATGAAAACGTGATCCGCCGCGAAATGGCGATCATGCCCGGCCAAAAGTACAAACAATCGGCCATGATGCGCAGCGTGCGCGACATTTATCAGCTCAACTTTTTTGCCAATGTCAAGCCCGACCTCAAACCCAACGACGACGGTACGGTCGATTTGGTTTTTTCCATTACCGAAAAAGACAATATCGGTCAATTATCGCTTGGCGCATCGTATTCGGCCACAACAGGTTTCATGGGCACGTTCACGACCTCAATTCCCAATTTCAGGGGTTTGGGCCAGAAACTTGATCTCAGTTTGCAAATTGGAACATTGGCGCAAGACATATCGTTGGGCTTTACGGAGCCGTGGGCATTCAATACGCCGACAACCTTGTCGGGAAGTGTGTTTTATCAGACGTATTCATATTACGACAACTTCAAGCAATACGGGTTTGCAGGGTCGGCCTCCCGAAGGCTCAAATGGCCCGACGATTATTTCAGCGCAACCGCCGGTTACAGGCTGGAATGGAAACAGGATGTTGTAAACGATACAATGTTTGCCAATAGTAACGTTCATGTTCTTAAACAGGGTGTCAACAGCCAAATCCAATTGACTCTGTTTCGCGATGATACCGATATGCCCATGTTCCCGAGCGAAGGTTCCCGTTTTTCGCTGTCGCCCGTAATTTCCGGTCTTGGCGGCCAATACAAATTTTTGCAAACAACCGTTACCTATGATTGGTATTTCCCTCTTTTCTGGAAATTTGTTTTGGATGCAAAGTCGAAATTTTCCATGTTTTCTTCTATTAAATCAAATGGCGAGATAGTCCTTTCGCGATACGATGCGCTTTCGGCGGGCGGCGTTTGGGCCGGAACACAGGGCATAATTCGCGGTTACGACGACCGCACATTCGGCGGGCCTGCCGATCCAAAAGACGGCGTCGCGCTTTTGACCTTGACAAGCGAGTTGCAGTTCCCGATCCTCGAACAAACATTGTATTTCCTGGTGTTCGGCGATATGGGAAATACCTGGGGACATGTTGCAGATGTTAGCTTGACTGATTTATATCCTGGCGCCGGCTTTGGTGTGAGATTGAATATTCCTATGCTTGGGTTATTGGGTTTTGATTTGGGATATGGATTCAAAACGCCGAGCCAGTTTTCGTATTTTAACAACAGAGACAATGGATGGAAACCGCATTTCATGATGGGAAGAGGGTTTTGATTTGATACGGTAGAGACGTAGCATGCTGCGTCTTTACGAATAATACGATAATAATTCGAAGAATTAATATTTACATTTTATCCGGAGGTGTTATGGTTACTGTACGGAACATATGTGTGCTGATAGCGGCATGCGGAACAATGTTTTTCGCACAAGCTGAAATGAAAATAGGGTTCATTAATTCCGAAGAAATTTTCCGCGGCTATTCTGGCACTAAAGATGCCCAGGACAAATTCGACAAGGAAGTCAAGAAATGGGAACAGGATGCCACAGACCGCCAGAAGGAAATAAAAGACCTTAAAGACCAGCTCGACAAGCAAAGCCTGTTGCTTTCCGCAGAACGCCGGGCCGAAATCGAGACCAAACTCAAAACAAAGATGACCGAATATCAGGATTTTTTGCAGACAAAGTTCGGACAAAAGGGTGAGGCGCTTACCAAAAATGAAGAACTGACAAAGCCGATTATCGAGAAAATCAATAAAATCATCGATAAAATTGCAAAAGAAGAAAATTACGACTATATCATGGATGCGCGCACCGGCGGCGTCATATTTGCCAAGCCGGCATACGACCTTACAAAACGCGTTCTCGCTATTTTAAACAAGGAATAATCGTTACGTGAAATTGTCCATAATTGCACGACATTTGGGTTGCGCCTGTGAATCGCCATTTGCGGATGTGGAAATTTCCGCAATTACAGACCCTGCCGATGCGGATGAGCATTCTATTACGTTTGTTTCAAACCCGCGTTTTTTACAGCCGGTACGGGAATCAAAAGCAGTGGCCGTGATTGCGCGTCCCCAAACCGAAATTACGGGTAAAATCCTGCTTGCAATCGACGACCCGTATCTGGGCTTTGCGCGTGTTGCGCAATTGTTCGAAGATGTTTCTCCACTGTTTGGCCCGGGCATACACACATCAGCCACTGTTGACCCTACTGCAAAAGTCCATGGCACAACGTCAATCGGGCCTTTTTGCGTTGTGGGAAAAGATTGCTCCATCGGCAAGGGTAGTGTGCTTGGCGCGCATTGCATTGTCGAGAACGGAACAACCATCGGCGAAAATTGCCGTATCGATTCGGGAGCAATAATCCGGCGAAATTGCAAAATCGGAAACCGGGTCATTGTCCAATCCGGCGCCGTCATCGGCGGCGAGGGCTTCGGCAATGCGCGCGAACAAAACGGACGCTGGGAACGGATTCCGTCTTTCGGCGCCGTTGTCATAGAAGACGATGCCGAGATCGGCGCAAATACGACAATCGACCGAGGCACGTTCAGGCCTACTATTATTGGTAAAGGTGTCAAGATCGACAACCTTTGCATGGTCGCGCATAATGTTCACGTGGGGGAAAACACCGCATTGGCGGCGCAGGTCGGCATTTCAGGCAGCACCGTGGTCGGCAAAAGGGCCATTTTGGCCGGTCAGGCAGGGTTTGTGGGCCACATTGAAATCGGCGACGATGCGTTTGTGGGGGCCCAGGCTGGTGTTGCAAAGTCAATTGGAAAAGGCGAAAAAGTCACGGGCACCCCGTCACGAAGTTTCATGACCATGCGCCGCATCGAGGCGTCGCAAATGCAATTGCCCGACCTTATAAAGGAAGTAAGGAAATTGCGTAAAGAAATCGAGAATTTAAAAAAGGAAAAATAATGGCGCTTCAACATACGATAGCAAAACTGGTTTCATTGTCCGGTGTAGGGCTTCACACAGGAGAAACAACAAAAGTAACGCTTAATCCGGCGCCGGAAAATTACGGCATACGCTTTATGCGCTCTGATGTCGCCAATTGCCCCGAAATCGAGGCCGACGTCGACAATGTGGTGGATTTGGCGCGCGGCACGGCAATCGGCAAGGCCGATGTCAAAATCCATACCGTCGAACATCTCATGAGCGCTTTTGCAGGCTGCGCCATAGACAATTGCAGGGTCGAGGTCAATGCTTCCGAAGTGCCGCTTATGGACGGAAGCGCATTACCATTTGTCGAGCTCATCGAGAAATCGGGCATTGTCGAGCAGGCTGCGCAACGCGAATTTCTTACCATAGACGAATCCATGCTGGTTGAAATGAAAGACGGAATAACGTTCGGCGTGTTGCCTTCAAACCATTTCCGCGCCACAATTATGATCGATTATAATCACCCGGCGCTTGGCGCACAGCATACAACGCTTTTCGACCTCAACGATTATATAAAAGATTTTGCTCCTGCCCGCACGTTCTGCTTTTTATCGGAAATCGAAAAGCTCCGGGAAGCAGGGCTCATCAAAGGCGGACGGCTCGACAATGCCGTTGTGGTACAGGACATCGACCTTACTTCCGATCATATTGATTACATCAGGAAATTGTTCGATTGGAAAGGCCCAATCGAAAACGGCAATAATGGTTTTGTCAATAGCACGAAACTGCGATTTCCCAATGAACTTGCCCGTCATAAAATGGTCGACATGCTTGGGGATTTTTATCTTCTCGGCAAGCCGCTTCTGTGCCATATTCAGGCGGCCCGCACCGGGCATGCGGCAAACATAGAAATGGCCAAGAAAATCCGCGAATATCTTCTTAAGAAAAAGAAAAAAATAGACGTTGGCACTGTCCCGCCGATAAGTCTTGAAGAAATCATGCAAATATTGCCGCACAGGTATCCATTCCTCCTTGTCGATCGTGTTTTGGAAGTCGAACCCAAAAAGCGCATTGTTGCGCTTAAAAACGTAACGTATAACGAGCCGTTTTTTCAAGGGCATTTTCCCGGTGATCCCATAATGCCAGGTGTATTGCAAATCGAGGCAATGGCTCAGGTTTCGGGCATATTGGGTCTTTACGGAAAGAAATTCGACAAGGGAAATTCAGTTGGATTTTTAGGAATAGACAAGGCCCGTTTCCGCGGCTGGGTAAGACCCGGCGATGCATTGCGTATGGAAGTTGAGTTGCTTCAGGATCGTCGCAACACCATGCGCTTTGCAGGCAAATGCTTTGTGGGCGAGAAACTGGTTTGCGAAGCGGAATTATTTGCAATGATCGGCAAAAAAGGCGATGCAATTTAATAAATAATAACGGAGTCTTCTTTTTCGTGGCAACATTAATCCATCCTACGGCAATAGTTGATAAAAATGCAATTCTCGGCAACAATGTCACGGTTGGCCCCTATGCCATAATCGCGGCAGATGTTGTGATTGGCGACAAATGCGAAATAGGTCCGCATGCAAGTATTTGCAACGGGTCGCGTTTGGGCAATGAATGTCGCATTTTTAAAGGCGCCAATATCGGTGATGTTCCGCAGGACCTCAAATTCGGCGGCGAGAAAACACTTTTGAAAATCGGCGACAAAACAACCATCCGTGAGTTTTGCACCCTCAATCGCGGAACAAAAGCAACAGGCGAAACCGTTATCGGAAGCAATTGTCTTTTAATGGCCTATTGTCATGTTGCTCACGATTGCAAAATAGGAAACAATGTCATTGCCGCCAATTGCACGAACCTTGCCGGCCATGTTGAAATCGGGAACAATGTTAATGTCGGCGGCATGACCGCCATAGTCCAGTTCCGTAAAATCGGCGACTATAGCCATTTGTCTGCAAATTCGCTCATCAAAAAAGACGTGGCGCCATTTGCCATGACAGCGCCGGGGCCCATGCGCATTATCGGAATCAATAGGATCGGCCTTAAACGGGCCGGGTTTTCAATTGACCGTCGTAATGCCATAAAACAGGCTTACAGGATCCTTTTCCGAAACGGTCTTACCATAAGCGAATCACTGTCGCAGCTTGCTTCAGAGTTCCCCTCAAACCCGGATATTAAATCAGTTATTGCGTTTGTTAACGCCTCTACAAAAGGCCTTCTCCGCATGCGCAGTAATAATATCGAAGCTGAAACCGGCGATTAATCCAATCTGATACGAAATTGCATTTAAGATGATTACGTAGGGATTCAAAATTTTGAACCTCTACGGATGCGGAATATTTTGTTGAATTAGTTCCGATTACGATATTGCTAAAAAAAAATTACGACAATTTTGTCGTTTTTATTTGCGTTGAAAAATAAATAATAAATTTACCGGCCCGAATTCCTATCAGTTCAAAATATACAGCCTTGCCGGGCCACGTCATGTTATAAGAATTCCTCTGTTTTAAAGATTGGCCATGAATGCCTAAAAAGTTTAAATATTATTTACTGTTAATTTTTGCCATTACATATTCCTATGGAGAGCAATATAACGGTTATAAAAAATTGCCTAATCCAACAATAACCCGGTTCGACGGGTATGTTAACGTTTCTAATTTGTTCGACAGCGATAATATTCGTGAATATTATTGGGACAGGGAAATGCGAAAAGACCCTATTTGGTTGACACCGGTCAATTGCGATATTGGTTTGCGAATCGGATTTAGATTGTAAAAAAGAAGAATTTGTTCCATAATTATTATAAAGTTGCTAAAACAGGATAATCTTGAAAAGGAGTTTCATGCTGCGCCCTCTGTGTGTTATTGTTTTTGCAATTTGCAATTGGGTCTTTGCACAACCCGATTCATTGGATTTTAGGTCCGTTGAGTCAGCGAATGCTTTAGACAGCAGTGAAATCCGTGAAAAAATCAATAAAACGGATTCTTTGGCGCCAATTCAAAAAGTGCCCCAACTCCTTAAATTTGTGAAGGCTGTTTACCCGGATAGCCTTGTTAAAAAAGGAATTGAAGGGCAAGTTGAATTCGATTTGGTCATTTCAGAAAGGGGAACTGTTGACAGTCTTGCTATTGTAAAAAAATTGCATCCTGTACTCGATTCTTGTGCCTTAAAGGTTGTCAAGGATTTCACCTTTTCCCCGGCAATTTCAGAAGGCAAGCCGATTCCTGTTATTTTGCGATATGCATATACTTTTACACTTAACGACGTGATTGTTTCCATTCCGCAAACAGCTAATTACTATGGCGAAATACTTGAAAAAGGTACTCGTGTGCCAATAGCCAAATGTTTTGTCGTTTTATCATTTCAAGACACTGTTCCTCCTAAAAGGCATGGCAGAAACTACGCTTGTGTTGACAAAACTCCAACAGGAATACCATTACTGTCTTATTTGGAAAGAATCGGGAAAGCCCAAGGTCAAAGGTTGGAAAACGGAAATCTTGTAACATCAACAGACTCTTTGGGCAGGTTTTCATTTGTCGCAATACCAAACGGAACTATTCACGTCAAAATCGTGGCGCCCGACTGTAAACCATTTACAAAGAAAATAGAAATTAAAAAAGGCAACGCAAGCAAAGTCAAGTACTGGCTCGAACGTGATTCCTACAATCAAAATGAAGTTGTCGTTTATGGTAAGGCTGAAGAAGAGGAAGTGGAAAACCATAGTATAGATAAACAGGAAATGAAGCGCGTTGCAGGATTCAATGGTGAGGCTGTAAGAGTCATTCAGGCATTTCCTGGAGTATCGCGACCGGTTTTGGGAGGCAATGAAACTATTATTCGAGGAAATGATAATGAGAATAGCAAATTCTATTTAGACGGATTGGAAATACCGTATTTGTATCACGACATGTCGTATGATTTTGGGTTGTATCGTGGAATTATCAGCAATAATGTACTTGGTTCACTGTCGTTATATCCGGGTGGTTGGGGCGTAAAGTATGGAAATGCTCTTGGTGGAATTATTGACATGCAAACCAGGCCTGCCCGAACCGACAAATGGCACGCGATGCTCGATGTTAACCTTAAGGATTGCGATTTGCTTTTCGAAACACCGCTTTGGAAGAATGCAGGAATTATTGCATCTTTTCGCGGGAATTACTTTTTCGAATTTGTTAATTTTTTTCAACGGAGGTTTTTTAATGAGCCGTCGGACAATGTGCAAGATTTTTGGGATTACTCCGTACGCTTCGATTGGCAGCTCAATCCAAACCATCATATTTTCTTAAGCACTATTGGGGCAATCGACACCTCCTATCAAAAGACTTCGTTTTGGCAACAAAGCAGAAAGCAGGATTCAACAGAAGAAGCCTATTCTTTTGGGAAAAAATTGCGAATGGGATTTTTGGGTTGGAATTGGACCATATCCAAGGACCTCGATAATATGTTGCGTTTCGGAATACGGCCAAGTTCATTTAAAACGAGAGAAAATGAGCAGGAAGATTTCAAATACGAAGGAAATTATAATTCTTTACGAAATGATTTCCGCGATGAATTGCATTATAAAATGACTGAAAATCTTGGAATCACTTTCGGGTTGGATGTGCATGATGAATCATTAATCGATACGACAAAATATTTTGTTTACGATACTAATTATACGTTTGTAAATAAACGAAATTTCGGCCCGTATTCAGGTTATATATCAGCAGATTGGAAGCCAATTGACAAATTGACTTTGACTCCGGGGCTACGCTATGATTATTACCCGCAGTTACAATATAATGGTGCATGGTTGCCCGAGTTCTTGGATTACAGCGACAGATCGCTCAACAACCATACTCGTTTTTCCGGAGATCCATCTTTCCGTTTGTCGGGCCGCTATGAATTGAACACCCAAAACAGTTTTACAGGCTCCCTTGGAACATATACCCAAAGCCCGGATTCTGAAATAATTCAAACCGGAACGAACAAAGATTTTGTAACGGAAAAAGGGGCACAATATACCATAGGGCATCAATGGAAACCGTATGAATTATGGTCACTTAAAAGTGAGGCATATTTCAATTATCAATGGGACAGACCTCGCTGGGCTAATGCGGACGACTTGATGAACGATGATCGTACCTATATTTACACGGATGGAAAAGCCCGAATGGAAGGTCTTGAGCTTATGGTAAAGCGGGATCAGGACAAGGGCTTTTCAGGTTGGTTGAGTTATTCGCTTGCGTATAGCGAACGATATGACTTTGCCATGAAACAATGGGTTGAATACGATTACAATGTCCTCAACAATCTTCAAATAGTCGCGAATTGGTTTTTTGCAGGGAATTGGGACATTGGCCTGCATTTTCAGTACACAGACGGATATCCATACACACCGTACGAACGTAAGCCAACGGCGAACGGTGTATTTACAAGTATCCTGACGTAATCGATATTTATCGTAACGAAAGGGGCTTGTATGCAAAACCGATATTCTTTACTTCGTGCAAAGTATGAAGCAATTATTCGAAACCGAGAAACGCAAAGCGATTTATCTGTCGAGGCGTTTTGTAAAAAACATGAAATAACACCGTACACGTATTTTTACTGGAACAAAAAATTACGCATTGGACGAAATCGATTTTCCAGTCGAGCTAAATTCATCCCGGTAACCATAAAAAACCTTCCGCAACAAAATCGCGTACAGACCAACTATGAGTTTCGATTTACCAATGGCGCGGTTTTGTCGGTTTCCGATGAACTTGAAAATGAAAAACTT
>Ga0182027_10003735_pt1 | contig 23868 bp, 16 predicted proteins | sample 712E1DmetaG_FD_121300 | JGI IMG/M metagenome (GOLD analysis project Ga0182027, IMG submission 121300) | Permafrost microbial communities from Stordalen Mire, Sweden - 712E1D metaG (Illumina Assembly) | ecosystem: Environmental > Terrestrial > Soil > Wetlands > Permafrost | place: Sweden... | reverse complement strand
CTGGCCCACCACATTCTTCGTCGGCCGCGACGGCCTTGTGAAGAAGGTGCACGCCGGCTTCCCGAGCCCCGGTAGCGGCGAGTTGTTCAACCAGACGAAGCAGGAGTTTGTGGCGGAGATCGAGCGGCTGCTCGCCGAAAACCAGAGCGCGGCCCGGTAACGGTCTCGCATTCGTCCTTTGCAATCTCAGCGGGGCTGAGCGCCGGCCTGCCCGCGGCGCTCTGCCCGAGTCTTCAAGTCCCCGCCCCAACACCACTCAGCTAACCCATCACCGTTGGCCCCCATTCCGAAACTCGCGGGCCGTGCGAGACCTAGTCGCCTGGACCTTCCGAATCCGGCGGGACTCGCTCGCCCAAGTGGCCTGGCTGGCCGCATTACCTCAAACGCGACTCGCGGAACTCCTCAGTGGGCGGCAGGATGCTCTCGCGGCTGATGGGGCACCCGCAACTGTCGGATGCCGCGGATACGGGAAAGCGCGGCTAGCCAAGCGGTCCGGCATGGCAATGGATGCGAGTGCCGCGACTCTCGCCGCGGCACTCGCATCCACCGGCAGTTCCCCGCACAAAGCGACTATCTCTTGCCGGCAGGCGCCCTATCCGTCCTGAAGATGGCGATGGCCTCGATCTCGATCAGCAGTTCCGGGCGGCAGAGATGCGCCTGGATGCCGGTCGACGCGGGCAACGGATCGAGACCCTGCTCCTGGAAGAATGCCGTGCGCTCTTCGTTGAAGAGTTCGTAGTCGCGATCGATGTCCCGCAGATAGCAACTGGTGCGCACGATGTCATGCCAGGTGGCCCCTTCGCTTGCGAGCAGGCCGGTGATGTTGTCGAAGGTGCGCCGCAGTTGGGCGCGGAAATCTCCGATGTGTACGCTCCTGCCGTGCTCGTCGATCGAGGCCGTGCCGGAAATGAGCAGGGTGGCGACTCCGTTCGAGTCAATCCTGATGCCGCGTGAAAACGAACTCGGCTTGGCATAGGCGTAGGCCTCGTTGAGCACGCCATGATTGGTGATTGCACGCTTGGCGATGGGCTCGTGCGCGAGGGTTTCCAGATTCTCTGCTAATGCACTCATGATGATGTTGGCTCCTTGTCGTATATGATTCCGTCGTTACCGGGTCTTAAGATACTCGATCAGGTCGTGTAGGTCGTCTTGATTTAGATCGTTGGTGCGGCCGTGCAGGTCGTTCTTGTTGTAAATTGTCCATATCTCTTCAAGCGTTCGCGCCGACCCATCGTGAAGGTAAGGCGCGGTGAGCGCGACGTTGGTCAACTGCGGCGTGTCGAACGGGCCCACATTGTCGGTGGCCTTGTGCGTTCCCACATCGAAAGACTTCTGATCGGTGCCCTTGGGGCCGCTGTGGCAATGGGAGCACCGGTTGAACTCCGCGACCGGCTTGCCCGTCTTGTCCTCCGCGCGCTCGAACAGCGCCTTGCCGCGCGCCTGTGCGGGCGTCAGTTCGCCGTTTGGCAGGCGGAAGCGATTGGGCCTCGGCGGCAGGTTGCGGATATAGAAGGCCAGAGCGGTTAGCGTGGCGTTGTCGTAATTCTCCGAGCGCCAGAAGTACTTCTCCGTGCGCGGTCCGCACTCCGTCGGGATGTTAGGATTGCCGCCGTTCCACTTGTATGGTTCGGTGTCCTTGACATCTTCAATCAGCCGATTGTCCACGATGTCGCGGCCAAATCCGTCCGGCTCCAGGTCCCAGGTGAGACCGTCAAACGTGGAATCGATGTGGCAACTCGAGCAGCCGATCTGGCCTTGGAACGAGTAGCGCGCGGTATAAAATGTCTGTTCGCCGCGCCGAAGCGCCGAAACGGTCTTCGGACCGGCCAAGTCGATCGTGCCGGCCACCCTGCCGGTGCGGGTATCTATCACGCTCACGGTGTCCTCAAGCCGGTTGGCCACGAACAACTGACGGCCGTCGCGGGTCAGTGTCAGGCCGCGCGGATTGTGTCCCACCGGAATCCGGGTAACCACATAGTTGGCGGCGGCGGAAAGATCCTGCGTGTAGGGTCCGGGATGCGTGTGGATGAAGTTCAGCAGGCGTGGGACGTCCACCACCGTCACGATTTCGGACCCGCCGCTGGTGACGTAGATGCGCGATTTGTCGGGCGCTATGGCAACGCCGAAGGGCTGCGACGCGTAGCGTTCCATCTCGTCCAGCGGCACTTCGATTGGGGTGGCTCCGCCCACATCCGCGCCAAACAGAGTGATCGTGTCGGCGAAGGCTCCGCCGTGCTCCAGGTGCGCTAGCGGTACCAGGTTCTTCGGGTGCAACTCGGCGGCCACGCCCAGGCGGCCATCCCCCGAGAGCGCGACGTGAAAAACACCCGCGATTTCGTGCAGCGGCAAACGGCCGGCAACCGTGACGCTTTCCGTATCGATCACTGTAATCTCGGATTCCGGCGCGGTCCGGTTCTCGAAACCGGTCCGCTGCGGGGACGGATTCGGATAGATGTGCGTTGCGTAGAGCCTGTCGCCACTGGCGGACATCGCCAGGTAGCTGACGCCGCGCCCGGCCGGCAGACGCTTCTCTTCGACCCCGGTCCGGGCGTCAAGCACAGCCACGTCGTTACTGATTCGGTTGGCGACATACAACCGCTTGCTCGCCCGATCCTCGGCTACACTCGACGGCTCCGCGCCGACCGGCCATGTCGCCTCGACGTTGAGCGTGCCGGTATCGATGACCGAGAGCGTGTCGTCCCATGAGTTCGTCACAAACAGCCGCCGGCCGTCCGGCGAAAGCGAGAAGCCGCGCGGCACGCGGCCCACCGCTATATTCCGGATTACAGCATGGCTGGCCGTATCCAGCACCCGAACTTGTCCACTCTGCTGGCAGAGCACGTAGAGCCGCGTACCATCCGGCGAGAGCAGGACTTCGATGGGCGAGGCGTAGTCTTCTCCGCCTTCCGCGCTCGCGCGCACCGGACGGGTTCCCAGCCCTGCAACCAGGAGGGCAGCCACGAGCGCCGCGGCGGCGGTGGTGGAAGCGGCCCGGAATGTTCCAGGAAGTCGAGTCATCGTTCTATTTGCCTCCCGTGTCTGTGTGCGCCGTATCCACACGGGTGAGGTCCGCCGGTCTGGTGGAGCGCAGCAGCACATCGGGAACTTTGTTCCGCGAGGCGCGATCGGGCCCCGTGTGGCAGCCTACGCAGATGCGCTGCTCGCCCCGGCGAATCCAGAACCACCCCTGTTCCCGCCGCACCACTGCGCCGTTCTGGTCAAGCAGAGCGAAACGGATAGGCCTGTCGGCGGGAGTCTTCACGAAGAACGATCCATCCTCCTCGACAGCCGCCTCGCCGGCGACGACTGTACGGCCCCCGGCGTCCACCGTTTCCAGCCGCACCGAGACGGGGGCGGTCTTGAGATCGCCCTCGCGGGATTGCCGGGCGTCGAGCGCCAGGAGGTTGGCGTAGTTCCATTCGTGCAGCGCCGATGGATGCCGCTTGGGCCGGCCGCGCGGCGCGACCACCACCGGCTCGACCAGATCCAGGCCGCTTTCCGCCAGCACGGGCTGCAGCGCCGCTGCGCCTGGCTTCCACGAATGGAGCGTGAAATGGGCGCCGTCCCTGGTCCGTGCGCTCACCAGCCACGCGTTCGAAGCCGTTTCCGCGATCGCACCGGAATACTCCGCGCGCGGCGCGTCGATCGGGGCCTCGGCGGCCAGCGGCGAGGTGAACCGCGCCAGCCCGGCTCCGTGCGTGAAAACCACGTCGCCCGATGCCAACTGCCGTCCACCCCAGCGCGCCGCGCCGTGGTCGCAGCGATAAGACTCCACCCCAGAGCCGTCCGCGTACACCAGAAACAGTTCCGGGGCCGCCCCGGATCCGAGCGGAAAACCCGCTTCGAACAGAATGCGTCCGTCCTGCAAGACATCCGCCGGGATCGCGCTGCCTGGCAGATAGGAGAGCCGAAGCGGAGCGGCGCCCGGGTCCGCGGCCGGTTTGCCGGTTCCTGCGGACTCCAGTTGAAACCCATTCGACGCGCGGCGCGCATAGACCACGCGGTCGAACGGAAGATACAGCGGGCGAATCGCGTCGCCCGCGCCTTCAATCACCTTGCGAACGGAACGGTCCGCCAACGTGAGTTCCCACACTTGCCACGGGTCGCCCGCACTCCGCTTACCGGAGAAGAGCACGGTCTTGGCATCGAAGGACACGCTGGCATCGGCTGAAGCCGCAAAGCCTGGCGCTAGCGGTTCGGCCTTGCCGTTATGCAACAGCAACAGGTGCGCGCCGCTCGGAAATCGCTCTTCGCCGCGCAACGCCGCGAGCGGCGCGTAAGTGGGCGCGGCCGTTACGATGATGTCCGGCTCCGTGCTTTGCGCCAGATCGGGCACAAGCCCGAAAACCAGCAGCACCGCAACCGGTGCAGCGCCCGCCATGACTTTGACTGGAACTCTCATTTCGGTTTCTCCCATTGCAGGCAGCAGGCCACCTCCGCCGATGGCCTGCTCCACCCTACGCCTGCAACCCTGCAACTTCATCTCATCCGGACTGCGCTACCTTCCGGGCTCGACCGCGGCGGTTGTGTTCGTTGGCGCCGCCTTCTCGGCGAGCAACTTCTCGATCTTCGCCGTGAACTCTTCCTTCAGTTGGTTGTTGTATTCGCCGCTGGCGGGCGATGCGAACCCCGTGTGTATCCCCTTCACGAGTCCGTCGCGTCCCACGAAGATGGTGGTCGGCCAACTATTCAGGTTGACCGCCTGGGGAACCTTTTCCCACATCTGGGCCGGCGCGCCGGCGATCAGATAGGTGTATCGGACGCCGTAGTGCTTCACGAAAGCGCGTTCTCGCTCCAGGCTTCCCTGCTGCTCGGGCTCCTCGAAATCGAGAGCCACGATGGCGAGACCTTTGTCCCGATACTTCTTGTCGAGTTGCACCAGGAATTGCGCCTCGTCGTGGCAGTTCGGGCACCAGGTGCCGGTCACGATGGCCAGTACGACCTTGCCCTTGAATCTAGGATCGTCGTTCGAGACCAGCTTTCCATCGGGATCGGGGAAGTTGAAGGTGAACCTCTGGTTCGGGTCCCGGATGGTGGTGTGGGTGTCGAAGTTATCCGGTTCCGGAAGGCCTTTGGCCCTGGCAACCTCGGGACGGTAGGCAATCAGGGTTGGAGCGTACCGGCCGCTCTCGGGAGCCTCGCCGTCGTCACTTACGGGCCGAACCGCCGCTCGTCCGCCCTCTGTCCGCTTGGCGCTAGCCGCGCGCACTCTCGCAAGGGCGCCGGTCTGAACGATCTCAAGCGTCCCATCCTGCCTCAAAGAGACCACGATAACTCCAGGCCGGCCGCCGTCGAAGTGACTGAGCACCCATTTGCCGTCCTTGTAAGTGCCGCTGTACGCTCCCGTATCCCCGTCGACGCGCAGAATCGATGCCGCGACCTCCGGCCCGTTCTGTTGCACCACGAAGCGAAATGCGTTTTCGCCCTTGACGGAGGGAGTATCCAGCGGAATCTCCCAGAATCCGCCTATCGACGGCGCTTCCACGGCCTGCGGGGGAGCTTCCACATGGCGCGTCGCCTGAAAACCCGACACCGCATCTGGAACGCCGGCATTCCGCGACTTGACAACCTCGCTTCCCGTGAGTTGCCCGTCCTTCAACGTTGCCGTGATGGTGGTCTGGTATTGATCCAGCCGCAGAACGAGCTTGCCATCCTGAAAAGTCGCGCTGCTAGTGCTGTCGTTCGGTTTGAAGCCATCGAAGAACGTTCCCTTCAATGCCGGCCCCGATCCGGAAATGTCGAGCCGGAATGGAATTAGCGTTCCCCGGCTGATCAGACTGGCGTCCCAACGGCCCTCCACCGAATCCGGTGTACTCGCCGGCTGTGCCACAACAATGGACACGCCGAAGAGTGCGAGCGTTGCGGCTCGTCCGGCCACTTTCGAAATTGCTCTCATCGTCTTGTTTCCTTTCTGCTTGATTTCTGGATAACTGCTAGCCAATACCAATCGCGGGTGAAGGACTCCTCCGAGATCCTTCACCCGTCCGTCCCGGCGGTCCGGCGCGCGCCGATGCCGATCGGCGGACGCGCTGGGGCGCCGGACGAATGTGCCCCGACCACAAAGTCGAAGCGAGCATGAAAACGATTAGTACCGTGGATGTCCACGGCGATGCCGGTGGACAGCACAAGAGTAGGAGTGGGGGTTACCTGGGCTTAGCGGCGACAGCGCGCCAGGCTGTTCGGCAGGCGCATGATCGTTTGATTCGTCACGACGTTCCCGGACGACTCATGCCGGACAGCCACTGCCCGGCTTCCTGCGCTGTGCTGTAGAGGTGCGCAGGGGCGCGGACGAGAGGTCCCGGTCTTGAGGGCGGCAGCCGACAGGAGTTGGTCTAGTTCCGGCGGTCGCCCGGTGGCGGCGCCGGCTGTTCGCTGGTCCTGCGCGGAAGCCAACGTCCTCGCTGAAACCGGGCCAAGCGTGGTTGCCGCCGAACCGGCGAACAGATCTCTCTGCGACCATTTTGCGCCATGAAACATCGAAGTGAATCCATCCCGAGAAGTTTTGGATTTTATGATCCGATATTACTCTACTATTCCGATTGAGTCAAGGGGGTTGGAGTGAAAATGTTTGCCGGATGCGTTTAAGCCACGATTTTTCGCTGGCTCCATGGTCGCTGAAACTCATGCAGGTATGGCCATCGGACGCATTTTGCCGCTGGCTTGGTGGAAGGGATACGCCGCCGGTGAGCTCGGTGCGTCTGCCAATTAAGACCACAGGCAAAATACTACCATGCCAATAGAGATAGCGTAGATTGATCTTGACACCCCATGCGCGGCGGCTTAATCTGGAGAATCATGGTATTCGGAACTCAAGTTGCGGCTTCCGCGCACCCCGCTGCACCGTGCGCCGCTGCCGCTCGCCGGGTTCCCGTCCGTTGCATGTGTAGATAGCCGTCCTGGCGGCCCGTTTCCGGCTAGATCTGGAAGGCCGCAGCCACGGCGCATCCTCACCCATTTCAACGTCGAGAGAAAGGAACACGAATATGCCGGAGTCTACGCGAAGGGATTGGTTCAAGGCTGGTGCGGCCGCGATGGCGCTCACGCCTGCAATCGGGGGACTGGAGGCCGCCGCGCCGCAGGCCCAAACGGTCACTGTTACCCCACCGGATTACCTGCATGCCGCCAGGGAGGCCGCTCGCTGGATTGCCACCGCCAGCCAGATAGCCGCGGACGGCATACACTGGACGGCTCAGCCGGATCATCCGGAACTCCCCACATCCCCATCCAAACAATTGGGCGTCTATAGCGGCAGCGCGGGCGTGGTTCTGTTCCTGCTGCAGCTAGCCAAGGCCACAGGTGACAACTCCTATCGGGATCAGGCTACGAAAGGCGCCGACTACCTGGTGGCTCACTGGAAAGATCTGTCCACGACCGGTTCCAGCGGGCCGGCCGGTTCCGCGCTGTCCTTCTACAATGGCCTTGCGGGAATTGCGTTCACACTTGCGGAAGCCTGGAAGTGGACCGGCGAAGCCCGCTACCGCGACGCCGCACTGGAAGTCACCAACTTCATCGTGCAGTCGGCCAAGCCCGCGGGCGCAGGCGTGACCTGGGCCGGGTCTCCCGGGCTGTCGGGCGGAGATACGGGCGTGGTGCTCTACCTTCTGTACGCGGCGTCCGCCTTCCACGACGATTCGTACAAGCCGCTTGCCGCGCGGGCGGGCGAGCACATTCTCGAGTTGGCTGAGAAGGACCCGCGCGGCGGCGTTCGCTGGTTTGGCCCGAGCCGCCCAGGAGCGGCGAGCACAGACCCCCGCACCTATTTCCCGAATTTCGAATTGGGAACCGCGGGAGTGGCCTACGGCCTCGCGCGGCTCTTCGCCGAAACCAGGGACGCCCGGTTCCTCGAAGGCGCGCGCCAGGGCGCTCTTCATTTGCAGAAGATCGCCACCGTCGCGGGCGATTCGGCCCTGATCTACTACCGCGAACCCGATCTCACCAACCTGTACTATCTGGGCTTCTGTCATGGACCTTCCGGGACCGCGCGGTTGTTCTACGAACTCTACACCGTGACCAAGGAACGCGAGTATCTGGGGTGGACCGAGCGCCTGGCCCGGGGCATTACCGGGAGCGGCATCCCCGAAATACTCGCGCCTGGATTCTGGTACGTCGACTGCCAGTGCTGCGGCCTCGCCGGCGTGACGGACTTCCTCCTCGGGCTTTGGGCGGGCACGCACAAACCGGAGTATCTGGCGTTCGCCCGGCGCGCCGCCGAGCAGGCATTGAGCCGCGTTACGGACCTCAACAACGCAGGCTACCGCTGGTATCAGGCCTGGACACGCGTGACGCCTTGGGTCGTGACGGCGGAAACTGGGCACATGGTCGGCGCGGCAGGAATCGCCACTTCGTTGCTGCACCTGCATCTGGCGGACCAGCGCCGCTATGAGGCGATTGTGTTCCCGGATAATCCGTTTCCCAATACTGTGAGCGCATGACTCCCTAATGGGCGGAGTTAGCCTAAGATCCAAGGAGAGTCGCTTCGGATGACCGAATCACGCAGGTGTTTGCTTCTCGGCAGAACGGGAATCGCGCGCGCCGGAATTGCGAGCTACTTGACACTGGCGACCGCCGTACTCGCCTTCATCGCGGCCGCCCACGCACAGTCAGTCGCGGGCGTCGTCGGAGGGGTGATTACAGACCAGCGCGGGGACCGCGTGCCGGGCGCGGCTGTCACTTTGACTAATCGGGAAACCGGCGTAGAACGGGGTGCTGCCAGCGACTCTCGCGGGGAGTTCACGATTGCCTCCGTCCCACCGGGTGAGTATCGTCTGGAAGCCCAGCGCCAGGGCTTTCTCAAGTACGGCCAAACGCTCACGATGGAGGTGGGTGAGGAGATCCGTGTCGAGATCGGCCTGGCCATGGCGCCCGCGGACACCGTTGAAGTGACCGGAATCGCACCGCTGGTGCGTGCGCAATCATCCGCGATGGGCGCAGTCATCGACAACCGGCAGGTCCTCGGTCTGCCGCTCGATGGGCGCAATTTCTACCAGCTCGGCCTGCTGCTGCCGGGTGTGGCGCCTGCGGCCAAGGGCTCGGCGGGATCGGTTCGAGGAGCTTTCTCGATCAGCGTCAACGGAGCGCGCGAGGACGCCAACAACTTTCTACTGGACGGCGCCTACGATGGCGATCCGAAGTTGAACGGCGTGGGCGTGACACCGCCCGTGGACGCCATCCGCGAGTTCGAAGTCGCGGCGTCCACCTACGACGCGAGCTTCGGTAGGAACGCGGGCGGGCAGATCGCCGTGGTCACGCGCTCCGGCGGCAACCAGTTCCACGGCACCGCTTACGAGTTCTTTCGCAACGGTGCGCTCGATGGCAGCAACTTCTTCGCTCCTTCCGATCAGCCGGCGCCAGCCTACCGGCGCAACCAGTTCGGAGCCACGTTGGGCGGTCCGCTGGCCGCGAACCGGACGTTTTTCATCGCCGATTACGAAGGCACGCGGATGGCGTCCGGGCAAACGCTGATCACGAGTGTTCCGACCGCGGCCGGGCGCTCGGGCGACTTCTCGCAGAGTGGCCTCGTAGCCATCGACGCAACCACCGGCCAGCCGGTTCCAGGCGGCAAGCTGCCGCAATACTTCATGAGCCCGATCGGCCTCGGGATTGCTACCCTCTATCCCCTGCCGAACCGCAACCAGCGCGGAGCGAATTTCGTATCCTCGCCCTCGCTCACCGATGGCCAGAATCAGTTCGACCTTCGCCTGGACCATTCACTCGGGCGGTCCGACGGCCTGTTCGCGCGCTACAGCTTCGTGGATGAGAACCTCTTCGAGCCGTTTGCCGGATCGTCGGGCGGCCCCGCCGTGCCGGGTTACGGCCTGCAGATTCCCAGCCGCTCGCAAAACGCCGCGCTGGGCGAAACGCACATTTTCAGCCCGGCGCTGATCGACGAATTGCGGCTCGCTTTCAACCGCGTCTCAAACGGCGACTATCCCCAGGGCCAGGGAACCAGCATCAACCACCAGCTCGGTCTTCCCGAGCTTTCGACGAATCCGCGCGATTGGGGTTTGACGCTGACTTCGGTCAATGGTTTCTCGGCCGTAGGGGACGATCCCACGGCTCCCGAGCACGGAACCACCAACACCTATCAGGCCGCCGACACCGCAACCTGGGTGCGGGGGCGCCATCTCATGAAGTTCGGAGTTGACCTCCGCTTTCTGCAACAGAATGCCTACCGCGACATCGAATCCCACGGGTTCTTCAATTTCACCGGGCTCCTGCTGGGCAACCCGCTCGAAGAACTCCTGCTCGGTGCACCCACCGCAACCGGAGGTGCCACGGAGAACAACCCGCAGCATCTGCGTACCCACAGCTACGACTTCTTCGCGAGCGACACCTGGCGCGTCCGCACCAATCTGGCGCTGACGCTGGGATTGCGATACGAGTACAACTCCCCTGCCGTCGATGCCGCCAATCGCGCCAATGTGTACAACCCGGCTGCCGGCTCGCTCGTGCAATTGGGCCAGGGCAGGTTTCCCCGCGGCGGCTACGATCCGGATTACCGGAACCTCGCGCCGCGCATCGGCCTTGCGTGGTCGCCCGGTGGGCGGGACACCACCGTGCTCCGCGCGGCGTATGGGATTTACTACGACCAATCCTCGCTCGCGCCCGGTGAAGGCATCTACTTCAGCGCACCTTATTACAATTTCAACGTCTACTATCCGATTCCGGGCCTGGTCAACCTGTCTCTGGCGAGTCCTTTCCCGAGGGGTTTCCCGTTCCCCTATCCCGGATCGGCGATTGCTTTCCAACGCAGCCTTCGCACACCGTATGTCCAGCATTGGAATGCCGGCGTTCAGCGGGCTCTCGGAGCATCGCGCGTGATCGAGATTGCCTACGTGGGCTCGAAGGGCACGCACTTGATCGATTCGCGCAATATCAACCAGCCGCGGCCTTCAGTCAACCAGCAGAACCCCAGCCCGAACCGGAACGTTTCCGAGATCGACATCATAGAGTCGCAGGCCAACTCGACGTACCACAGCCTTCAGGCGCGGTTCCAGCAGCGCCTGTGGCAAGGACTGTCTGGGCTGGCGTCCTACACGTACGCCAAGTCGATCGACGATGCCTCCGGGTTCTTCAGCACCACCGGCGATCCGAACTTTCCGCAGAACGCCAACAACCTGAGCGCGGAACGGGGACGCTCAGATTTTGACATCCGCCAGCGCTTTACCCTCGGCTACGCGTATGACCTGCCGTTTCTCAAGGGGCATCGCCGGCTCGGCGGGTGGCAGAGTTTCGGCGTGCTGACGTTTCAGACCGGGCAGCCGTTCACCGTGGCGCTGCTGCCGGATGACGACAACGCCAATACCGGCATCTCGCAATTGGGTTTCGGCGCGGGCGACCGGCCGAATGTGTCCGGAAACCCCAGGCTCTCGGGTCCCACGCCTCAGGAGTGGTTTAACACCGCCGCGTTCACGACTCCGCCCTACGGACAATTCGGCAACTCCGGCCGCAACATTCTCGATGGTCCGGGCCTGCGCGCCGTGAACCTCTCGATCGTCAAGAACACCGCCCTCACGGAGCGCCTCAATCTCCAGTTTCGCGCGGAGTTCTTCAACGCCTTGAATCGGGCCAACTACAACCTGCCGGACAATTTCATCGGATCGCCCACGTTCGGCCAGGTGGTATCGGCGCAGGATCCGCGGCGAGTGCAGTTGGCCTTGAAGCTGCTCTTTTAGGCGTCTTCAAGAAAGGGAGGTGGCCCTTGGCTGAAAAGCAGTGACAGTTCGTTCAGGCGCGCTCCGATCTCGGCGGCCGAGAGAGATAGGTTCCCCAGGAAGTCCGCATGGAGGCGCCTGGCGCGGTAACCTGGCTGGCAAACGGGTTCTTTCAGATACCGCCCCACGATTCGGGCGTCGAAGGCATAGAGCAACGTGCCGTGGTGGAGCAAGGCGCGGGCGCCGCGGCGCTGGGCGTTGCCGGAGACCTTGCGGCCACCGATGGCGAGATCCGAAAGGCCGCGGATTTCCAGGCCAGGCACGGCCAGCGCATGGATAATGCGGCTGAGTATCAGGCGGTAGCTCAACCGGACGTCGCGAAGCTCGGGATGCCGGTCGAGAGACAGGAGTAGAGAGTAGTTGAGACATCCGGGTCCCAGCACGACAGCGCCGCCGCCGCTTTCGCGCCGCAGAATGGCGACGCCGTCCGCGGCACAGGCGGCGAGTTCGACTTCCTTCGATGGCGCGCCCGACCGGCCCAACACAACCACGGGAACGGGGCTTTCCCATAAGCGCAAACCCTCGGCATTCGCTCCAGTCTCCAGTCCTCGAAACCACTCGTCATCGAGAGCCAGATTGTCTTGCGCGCGAGGCGCCGCTTCCAGGATGCAGAGCATCGGGACAAGTCCTCTGAGAGAATACGGGATAATAGCACAGGCCTGAGGGCGCACTATGAGCGAGAGCATTTCCTATCGGCGATGGCGATTCTCCACCGATCTGCCGGCCGAACGCCGCTACACGGCATCGCACTGCTGGTTGGCCCAAGAGCCCGAGGGCGTCTGGCGTGTGGGCCTGACCAAATTTGCGGCCTGGCTGTTGGGCGACCCGGTGGATTGCGAGTTTCCGCTCGCCGCAGGTGCGCCAGTGGCCGTGGGCCAGGAGATCGGTTGGGTGGAGGGGCTCAAGTCGCTAACTACGATTTACTCCGCGGCCGGCGGCGAGTTCCTCGATCGCGGCGCCGCGGTATCCGGAGATGTCACCCTCATCGAATCCGCCCCCTACGAACGGGGATGGCTCTACCGGGTGCGCGGAGTGGCGGCGCCGGACAGCGTCGATGTCCATGGCTACATCGCCCTTCTGGACGAGGCAGTGGACCAGGTGATGCGCCGCCGACAGGACGAATGTGGAGGCGAATGTGAAGGCTGAGTTCCTGATCGTAGGCGGATTTCTGGGCGCTGGAAAGACCACCGCCATGCTGCAGTTGGCCCGGCATCTGACCGCGCAGGGACGCCGGGTGGGCCTGATCGCCAACGACCAGAGCGACGGGTTGGTGGACACCGCTCTGTTGCGGTCGCACGCCTGGCCGATCGAAGAAATTACCGGCGGATGCTTCTGCTGCCGTTTCGATTCGCTCACGCAAGCCGTCGAACGGCTGGCCCGCGGCGCGGCTCCGGACGCTTTCCTGGCCGAGCCGGTGGGAAGTTGCACCGATCTGCGCGCGACCGTCCAGTATCCCCTGCGGCAACTGTACGGCGACGCGTTTCGGGTCGGGCCGCTGAGCGTTCTAGTCGATCCCCTGCGGGCGCTCCGAGTGCTCGGGCTGGAATCCGGCAGAGCATTCTCGCCCAAGGTCCGGTACATTTATCGCAAGCAGTTGGAAGAAGCCGATATCATCGCCGTCAACAAGTGCGATCTGGTGGAAGCCAGCCGCCTGGATCGCCTCGAACAGGCGTTGCGCGGGTGCTGTCCGTCCGCTGTTGTGGTGCGGATGAGCGCACGCCTGGGAACCGGGCTTGACCGGTGGATCGCCGCGATCTCCGCCAACCCCAGCACACGGGCGTCGCCGGAAGTGGATTACGACGTTTACGCGGATGGCGAGGCGCGCCTGGGATGGCTCAATGGCGCGGCGGCGGTGACGGCTCCTGAGCCGTTCGATGGTAACCTGTGGCTGCTGGAGTTGGCGCGCCGCATTCGCGGCAGCCTCGCTGCCGGGCGCTTCGAGATCGCTCATCTCAAGATGACGCTGGCGCCGGAGGACGGCGCCCCGCACCCCGCCGTCTTGAACCTGGTGAGCATCCAGGCGGAGCCCATGCTGCCGCATGCCTTGGAGCGGAAGCTCTCGGGCGGGGAACTGCTCATCAACGCCCGCGCCGAAGCGCCGCCCGAGGTGCTTCGCGCAGCCGTGGAATCGGCCCTGGCGGCAAGCCGGGAGGCCGGGGCGAGGGCGCTGGTGAGAAGCATCGAGTGCTTCAGCCCCGCCAGGCCCACACCCACACATCGGCTCACCGGCGCCCGGCCGTGAAATGCGCCCTCGCAAACATTTCGGACCTCATATTCTACTAAACCGATGGACAAGCGGTAGATGATGCGCGACAATCGACTCAGGGAGAAATTCATGAGAACGCGAACCCTTCTGGCATGCGCTTCCGGCGCGATCCTGTTATCCCTGGCTGCATATGCGGCCGACTGGCCCCAGTGGCGCGGACCGCAGCGGAACGGCGTTTCCGCCGAAACCGGCCTGCTGCAGGAATGGCCCAAGGACGGCCCCCGGGTGGTCTGGCAGGCCAAGGACATTGGCGACGGCTACGCGGCCCCATCGGTCGTGGGGAATCGCATTTATATTTTGAGCAACCGCGGCTTGGACAACGAGTTTGTGCAGGCGCTCTCCACCAGGGACGGCAAGCAAGTATGGTCCACCACACTCGGGAAAGTCGGAAATCCTGAGCAGAAGCCCACGTTTCCCACGGCTCGCTCCACGCCGACGGTTGACGGCGCCCTGCTTTACGCGCTGGGTTCCGATGGTGACCTGGCGTGCCTGAAAGCCTCCGACGGCAAGGTTCAGTGGAAGAAGAGTCTGCGCACCGATTTCGGCGGCGTCCCCGGCAAGTGGGCCTATTCGGAATCGCCGCTCATCGATGGCGACGCGGTGATCGTGACACCCGGCGGCCCGCAGGCCACCATTGTGGCGCTCAATAAGAAGACCGGCGCGACCATCTGGAAATCGGCCATTCCCGGCGGTGACGACGCGGCTTATGCCTCGGCCATCGCCGTCGAGGCCAGCGGCCGCAGAGAGTACGTGCAGTTTCTGGCGAAGGGCCTGGTGGCCGTTGACGCGAAAACCGGCGAGTTCCTATGGCGCTACGACGCGACGGGCAAGGGCAACACCAACATACCGACGCCCGTGGCCGGCGGCGGATACGTCTACACCTCGCAGGGCCGAGGCCCCGGCGGGCTTATCCACCTGGCCTCGGCACAGAGCGCAGCACCCGAACAGGTCTACCTGCAGCGCGGACTTCCCAACAGCATCGGCGGTTCCGTGGTGATTGGCGCCACCCACTTCGGCACCACCGCCGACGGTCTGGTCGCAGCCGATTGGGCCACCGGCAAGGTCCTGTGGCAGGAAGCCAAAGCCGGCGCCGGTTCGATTGTCGCCACCTGCAACCGGCTCTATGTCCACACTGAAGACGGCGACGTCATCCTGGTGGAGGCGTCCGCCGACAGCTACCGGGAGAAGGGGCGCTTCACGCCGCCGGACCGGCCCAAGAAAACCCGGGCCGCGATGGAAAAGGCATGGGCCTATCCGGCGATTGCCAATGGGCGGCTGTATATCCGCGAACTCGATTCGCTCTGGGCTTACGACATCGGCGGCAAGTAAGCAACAGCCTCTCTTTGCCCGGATTCCGCCGGATCAAGGAGAATCCCCAGCAGCACGGTGACCTCGCCGCCGCCCGTGAATCTGCTCCACAGCGATCCTTGTCGGCGAGTTCGCCGGTGCGCGGCTTGGTCAGAAAAACCGGCGGCAAGGCGTTGTCGTCCCGCTCATACCAGTGATCAGTTGCCGATCGGCGTCTGCTGCTCGACCGCGAACCTTCTTGAACTCCTGCGGCAATCAGTACTCGGAGCGGCCATAGCTGACAGGGGCGGTTGGGCGCGCCCAAGTCGGCGGGTGGGCCACACTTTAACCCGAAGCCAGACGTCGCAACAGGGACCACACCGGCGCCAACCGCTGGCAGGCGACGCCAATGGGCGCTGCCGGAGCAAATCTCGGGACCTGAAACGCCACTCTTTTCTTCGGGTTGGATGACGGCACAAAGTGGCTACTTAGAGCGAATATTTCAGGTGGTCAGCGCAGGTGGTCACCCGTCTCCAGATCGTCTAACCGGTTCCGGGTCATGCAGTTACGGCGACCTTAGATCCCCGGCACCCGACAACCAGGCTAAGGCATCAACCAGAAGGGTGCGCACCTCTCCGCGCACCCGCCGTGCGCACCTGGAAAAGTCAGTCTATCTAGAATGCTCGTGCCGATGGGCAAGCGGCTGAAAATAATGGAGTTCCAGGTCCCAGGATTTGAGCCGGCGATGACTCGTCTCGCGCCGGATGCCACCCGTGGGCAACGTGGTACGGCGTGTTGCGGTGTCTGGCTCCGGGTTGGCTGAATCATGGACCCGCTGCCGCGGCCGCACCCAGCCGCCCCTGACCGCCACGGCCGATTCCAGCCCCACTGCGGAAATTCCGCAGTCGCCGAAGCACGGGCTCCAGTGTCCCGCCTCTCGATCACCTCGGCGCAATATTGCCACCGTCACATGGGAGTTTCCCAAGTGGCCTGATCGGAACAGCGTCTGGACCGACTCCTGGGTGGTGATGGCTGGCGAAGGCGACGCCAACTACAACTTGTGGGATATTTGCCACAAGTCGGTCGCGGTTGCAGATCAGAGGCAACCTCGGCGCAATTGCGCCGAAGTCCTTCCGAAGCGGCGCGAGCACATCTTGAATGGTCGGGCGGGAATGTCGGCAGGGGTTTTGTAGGTTTTGTGGGTTCGAGTTTGGCGATTGCCGCCAAGATTCAACGGCAGTATCGCCGCCCCCAAATCGACAGGTCCGGCATGGATCTCGGCAGATCCCGCGGAAGTGGCACCTACAAAACCTACAAAACCGGTTTCGATGGTTTTGTAGGTGCGCTTCCAACCGAATCCGCCGAGATACGGGCCTGCGGGTTCCAATCCCGCCACCCGCCCCGCTTCACCGAAACCGTCTCACTGGGGAAATTCCCCAATCGCTGACACAACGTAGTCGCCCGATACCTCGACGAGGCAGCCCAGCACGATCCTCACCAATGCTGCCGCCACCTCCTCGGCGCGCCACACCGGCACGCGCCGGATCACGGCCACCCGCTCGTTGATGACGTACGAGTGCTCGCCCTTCGGATCGAATTCCGCGAACATCGCCAGGACCGCCGCCACCGCTTCTCGGGTGAGACGATAGCCCGCCGGCTCCATGTCCAGACTGATCTGCGCCAAGTGTCTGGTCCGAATCACTGCGACGTTGGGACGATGTTCCCGCCAACATTCCCGGCGGTGCTCCAGCGTCCGCAGCTGTTGCGTTCCCTGGAGGACCTCGTATCGCTTCTCACGCCATCGGTTTCGGACCAGCCATCCGCGACCGTACACTCCCCGCTGCCGCTGCTCCCAGCGCGCCAGTTCGTGAGCCGGTTTCACGCGGAAGCGCCAGTTCAACTCGCCCTCATCCACAGGAAGAAAGCCCGCCGCCAGCATGGCGCCCTTGAACGCGCCGTTGTAAACGTAGAACCCGTCCGGCTCGCGATCGAAGTCGTGTTTCATGCCGTAGCTATTGCGCCGGAAGACCTCCTTGGCAGGAACGAGCACGGCGCGGATCCAGTCCACCAGGGCGGACTGCTGCTCGGGTTCGAGCTTCTGGAATCCGTCCGGGTCGTTGGCCTCCCAATCCCTCTCGGCCAACTCATCCCTTCGGCGTCCGCTCGCCATGCAGATCGCTTTGTAATCCATATTCAGTTCACCTCCAAAGCCGTGTTGCCCATGCCCGTGTTGCCCACCGCACCGACATCAAATTAGTTGAACGATCCGAGCCAGCAGTTCACCCAAGGGATGCCGCGACCTGTCAACGAGTGGAATTGAAGATCTTCCATCTGACAGCGCAAGAACTGGACCAGGTGGAGGACGCGGATCGCGTCATCCATAATGTGAACCGGGAGATGCCTGCGCAGCCGGATGATGTCCAGGAAGCGGCGTACCGCAGGTTGTGCTGGCCCCAATGCCCTCGCCGCTGTGATGTGCTGGTCCACCGCCCACACGCCGGCGGCCTGCGGGACGATGGCGGCCGATTCCAAGGTGGCTACTTCCACCCAACAGTCAACGGATTCCGCATCGCCAGACAGGGTGCGGAACTGAAGTGCTCCCATGCCGGCCTGAATTCTGTCGAGGGCTTGATGGATGCGCTTCACGGTGCCCGGAATCCGGCGGCAAACATCTGCTGCCGATCGGCCGGCCCGGCGTCCATCTTTAAGAGTTTTGAAGATGGCGTTCTCGAATTCGGCCACCGAGCGGTGGACCGCGGACCACTCGCGCGCGGCGGCGCGGTGGTCGTCGATGGTCATGACGGTATAGCTTCTTCTGTTCATAGCAATTCCTCGTCTCGTGGTCGGGCCGAGATGCCCGCAGGGGTTTTGTAGGTTTTGTAGGTTCGGGTTTTGCGATTGACGCCAGAACTCACCGGCAGAGTCACCGCCCGTTCCGTTTGCGTTCACCGTGTAGAACCGTAGCAGCCGTGATCCGTCCGGACCGCCCGGTGACGCCTTGCTCCAGGAAGAGCCGGTTCAGCGCCGCGGCCTTCCAGTCTGCCCACGAACTGGCATTCGAGCACCCGCCCATTTCTTGCAGCATCCGGTCCCGGACTTTCCAGGGCTCGTCCGGGTGCCGCCCCATTTCCGCCAGCACGTACGTGGGCACGGGCTCGCCCTCGACGTGCCGCAGTTTGTCTTGGGTCCGTACGCCGGCGCCATCCAGGTAACGCACGGGAAGATGGTCCGATCCGAAAGTGCGCAGTGCCTTTCGAATCTCCGGCCCATCCAGATCGCTCCAGATCCCGATGGTCGTAGCGCCGTCGAGTTGCATGATGCGAACGCCGCCCCGGTTCAGAACGGCGGATGCACGGGCCATCACCGCCGGGGCCGGTTGGACGTGAATCTCGGGAGATCCAGCGGAGATGGCACCTACAAAACCTACAAAACCGGGTTCTGATGGTTTTGTAGGCTCGCCTCCCGCCGAATCCCCCGAGATACGGGCCTTCGAGTTCCAATCCAGCCACCGGCTTCGCTTTTCCGGGCCGGCCGCCGTGGCACTCATTCCCACACCGCCGGATTCACTTGGAACCGGTTGGAGGGACGCCCGCCGTAGGGCCCCGATTCCCCGGACAGATCGCGCACCCACCCGGCATCCTGAAGGACTTCCGCCGCCAGTTTCACGGCTTCCGGAGTATCCAGGCCGCTCCACCCTTTCAGGTACACCTCGCGGCAGGCGAAGAAGCCGCTACTGCCCACCTTGCGCTTCCTGATCTTCTCCGCCAGTTCACGGGCGGCCCGAAGTTGTGGAGTCACCACGCAGGAGTAGACCCGCTGCGAGTGTGATTCCAGATACTCGCAGCACGCCGCAGCCTGCCTTGCGTGCTTCAGCGAAACGGTATCGGCGCTGCCGTTGCCCGCCGCCCATTCCGCCAACTCGAACAGAACCGACAACGCCGGCATCAGCTTGCGGTACTTGCTCAGGTGCGAAACAAGAGCGGGATGCAGTTCCTCCCCGCGCACCTTTGCCTCAAGCTCGGCCAGCCATTCCACGAACAGTTCCTGTGCTTCCGGCGCGTAGCGGTATCGCACAGGTTCTTCGGGGTCCAACTCCACCAACTTGCGGAACGCCAGTGCGGCCTGCTCTTCCGAGGACGCGTCCGGAGCCCGGTCTACGTATTGCCAACCCGGCTCCGTATCCGGCCAAACCAGCAACTGAAACCGCTGGACCAAACCGTCGTTGCTCGGGCCGTCTTCGAGCGCTTCTGCTAAATAGGAACGCAGGCGGCCCGGTTGTATGCCGCCCAACATCGACATGCAGCAGGCTTCCACGTGGATGGTGCCGCGGCCGATTCTGTCTATGGTGTGACCGGTGTCGCCGTTCCATGCCTGCAGACAGAATGCGCGTTCGCCTTCACGGCCGGCACGGTCCAGTTGACTCCACCATCCGGTCGGTTCGTCCCGGATGACCAGGATGCCCGCCGGATTCTCGCTCATCGTCTGATGCATCGCTTCAAAGGTGGCGTCATTCACGATCAGGCGCCGCAGTGTGGGCTCTTCCGGTTCATCCTCCGGCCGGTCGGGCGCCGATTTTCCCTTCTTGGCATTTGCCTTGTACTGCTCCTTCCATGCCGCGCGGCGCAGTTCATATTCTTCTTTGTCGCGGGCGTATTCTTCGATTGCTTTCTCCTGCTCCTGCCGCCATTCGGTCTGAATCTGATGCAGCGGACGGGTAGCAGCCTGGATGACTGGCGACTTCATGAATCCCGGCGGCGCGATGATGCCACCCCAGAGATTGGGCACCACCACCCAACCCGTGTCGTTCGCCTTCGGTTGGATAACCGCCCGGCGGTTCACTGCGCCCGCGAGGCAGAGCAAGGTCACCGTGGCTGGGTAGTCCATCGGGACCTGCATCCGCTCCGTCACATCCCGCACCAGGGGACGGAATAGAGCGGGCAGAAGGTCTTCGGAAAAGGCCTGCACGGGCGGAAGTTCGCTTTGGATCGGCTCCAGCTTCGGCCAATCGTCCGTCACTTCCACGCGCGCCGCCTGGCGTTTCGGCTTTTCGGTGGTGATGCTCCAGCGCGACCGCAGTTCCGACAGCGCCGTCTCGTCCAGGGGTTCCGTCGCTTTGACCAATTCGCGGAACTGATCTAGCGTGCCGCCGGCGTCGCGCCAGTCGGTCACGTCACCTTTCGGCGGCAGGCCGGGAAGCTCGATCACGCGGAGGGAGGCCGCCGCGGTCAACAGCACCGTGGCGACCGCCACCGCGTGCTTGCGGCCCGGGCCGTCGTTGTCAGGAAGGACGATGATGTGGCGGCGCCGAAAATAGTCCGCCCATCCCGTATACAGGTGGCTCTCGCCGGATCCGCCGGGATTGCAGGAGGCCACCAGATCCCACGCTTCCAAAGTGCGAACATCCTTCTCGCCCTCGGGAAGGTAGACCGTCTCCGCGGTCAGCACCCGCGGAAGGCGGTATGGAACCCGTGGACAATCGCAGAACTGGTACTCCGCGCCGTCGTAGTCTACGTGATCGCCGACCCGCTTCCATGTGGTTTTTCCCGTCGCGCGCTCGGCTTTTGAATCGGGAAGATACTTGCCCTTCGAAAGCCCCACGACGATGCCGCCCGTGGGAACGCCGCCGGTGCGCTCCGGGTCGGTCGTGCCTGCCGCTTCAACTCCGCTCGGACGGACCTGAATGAAGGTCTTCTTCCCGTCCGGTTGCAGGAAACGAACAACCTCGAAGAGCAGATTGCCGTCCTGGTTTTCGTATGGGTAGCGCTCGATTTCACGCCACCCGCCTGTCGTCGTTGCCGATTTCGAATTTCCGTGTGCGCCATTGTGCCGGCGCTCCGGTTCGATCCTGCCCACAAGCCGGAAGACCTCGGCTTTCGCCGTCTTGAAATCCGCGCCCGTGAGCGCCATCTCCAGGTCGATGATGTCGCCGCCGCGGCCGCATGCGGAGTGGCAGTACCATCGGCCGGTTGCCGGGTCCACAGTGAAGTTGGCGTTCTTTCCCTCGTGGATGTTGCACCAGCCCCGCCACTCGGTCTCACGCTCCTGTTTCAGATGCGGTGCGCGGTCCTCGTAGTACCTGGACACTTCGCAGCGCGTGAATGTGATGCTGTTCATGCGGCTCCGTGGTGCCCGCCGCCGGTAGGTCTGGTCTCCAGCCAAGCGGCAATGTCTTCCGGCTTGTAACGGACCGCCGCGCCAATTTTGATGTACTTCGGACCCTGCCGGAGGAGCCGCCACCGCCGGACGGAAGCGACCGATAGGCCGGTGATGCGTGCCACCTCATGCTCGCTCAGCAGTCTTTCGAGAACGTCATTCAGCGTTGCCATTTCGACTCCTTTCCAGATTTCGATGTGATCGCGGGCGTGATCCCCGCGTGGAGGTGCGGACGTGCAACCCGTCGTTGCCACGCTGCCAGGCGGCTGTTGCTTTCGCGCCGCCAGCAATCTCGGGGTGCTATGCCATCCGCTCTTTACTGCCGTTTCCGACCCAGGCCGCAGCTCCAATCATCGATAGGTGGCTGGGCCCTGGCGGTATGCCAGATCCCCTGGATCGTACTCCGGTCAGCCGGTGATGCAGACGCATCAAGCTGTTTTCCCCGGTCCCGCTATTCGGTTTTCAACGATCGCGGATGGCATCTCTACCAGCCACTCGCAATCATAGGAACCGGAAGTTGTTTCGGAAACTTTCTCGGAGAGGACTCAACAAAAAGCGCGTTTCGGTGAGCAATCGTGGGGCGGGAATATTTGCGGAAATTAGGAGAGAGTTTCGGGCGTGCGTTTCTTTCGCTGGCTTGCCAGTCGAAGCCGGTATTCGATGGCCTTGACGACAACGTCCCGTTCGAGGCAGAGGCTCCAGCTTCGGCAATCCCGGTTGCGCCGCCAGGTTGAAGGAACCGGGACATGTCCTTCGTCCAGGGCTTCGCAGATCTCATCCAGATTCGAACGCCAGTCGCCGTCCGGCGCAACGCGCGCGACAATCTCAGAGACACGCAGGGCTGTGTCGTGATCGGGTTTCGGCCCGCGCTTCTTCGGCAGCGCTGGCGGCACGCCCGGCACGGTCTCGGCGGCCGGAGGCCGAAGGGCATCAGCCATTTCGCGGTACGCCTGCCCGCGCCAGACCTGGAACTTTACGGAGAGGTGGGTACATAGGCGCTTTATGAACCGCTGGTTGTCCGCGAAGAGCCGCAGGTGAAATAGGTACTTCAGCCAGAACAGCAGCATGAAGTTCTTCACGGCTGTGTCTCTGTCCGGCTGCGTCGTGCTGATTCTGCCTTTCAGAAACCGCCGGCTGAAGCTGTGGTCCAGGTAGTTCTCCCAATCGCCGGATAGCTGTTGGAATTCTTCGATGACGCCTTTCCGGCCAGACTTCGCGGCGCGCGCTTTCAGATCGCGGTAGAGATCCGTCCAGCCGGTTGCCGAAACGTCCTTGGGAAGTACGCCGACGCCTGGGCAGATTCCAGTAGCGATGGTCATCGGCAGCAAAATCAACTGAAGGGAGTACGCATCGGGATCGGAGAAACAGGCCAGCCATTCCTTCGCTTCCGCGTCGAACTGCTTCTCGGCGTACCGTTCGAACAGGGGCATCAACTCGACCGGGTCGTGCTCTCTGAGCGCTTTCGTGCTCATACCGATGTCGCGCCAGAAGGCGTCGAGGCCATTCAGGAGGTCGGCTCCGGCGTCCAGTTTCACCGCCTTGATGCGTGCGAGGGCCTGTTTTGAGAGAGAAGGCTGTTCCATCGCTCCCTTCGCGATTCCTTTTCAACGAAATGGCCGCCTCTGCGTAGGGTTTCCCAGCCTTCACGCCAGTTCATGGCGCCGAGGCCAGGCGGCCAACCCCAACCATAACACGGCGCTTTCTGCGGCCGGCCGCGAGACGGATTCGGCAGCCTGCCGGGAAATACCGCGGCGACAACGCGCGCCGCCGCCTTCAAGATAGCGACTACCGCCGGTCCGGCCCGTGCCGAGGATCGAATTATGCCGAGTCCCCGGCAGTTGGAGCCTACAAAACCTACAAAACCTCGCATGTCCCGCTCGGGCAGCCGCCTTCGGAAGCGGGGGCAGGGACGCCAACCGCCGTCGCCGGAGACCCCAACTTCTGCACGCGCAGGCTACGCGCCCTGGTATAGAATCTGCCGTAGGCCCGCGCGGGAGTTGGACGTGTAGGCTGCGCCCGATGCTCTGGACTTCGGCGGCCCTGACTGTGGGTGCGACAGATGCCCGGCGAAATTCTGCTTTTGTTGAGTTAGCGTCAATAAAGTTGTAGTATTGTGTTATGGCACAGTCTCACCGTGAAGCGGCGCGGCGGCTCTTCGAGTTTGCTGAGCAGCAGCAGGGTTACTTCACCACCAAGCAGGCCAAGGCTGCCGGATTTGCCGAAAACACCCATCCGTACCACGTCCAGGTCGGGAACTGGATCCGTGAGCACCGCGCTATCTACCGGCTCGCCCTGTTTCCGACAACAGATAGGCCCGAACTCGTACTTTGGGCGCTGTGGTCCCGGAACCGGAATGAGGAAGTCAAGGGCGTATACAGCCACCACACGGCGCTCAGTCTTTACGACCTGTCGGATCTGAATCCGTCGAAGCTCCACATGACCGTTCCG
>Ga0182027_10003734_pt1 | contig 23875 bp, 24 predicted proteins | sample 712E1DmetaG_FD_121300 | JGI IMG/M metagenome (GOLD analysis project Ga0182027, IMG submission 121300) | Permafrost microbial communities from Stordalen Mire, Sweden - 712E1D metaG (Illumina Assembly) | ecosystem: Environmental > Terrestrial > Soil > Wetlands > Permafrost | place: Sweden... | reverse complement strand
GTGACCCCCGGCGGAATCGACAGGCTCACCCGGTTGACGCCCAGCACCTCGCCGTAAAACCGCGACACGTTCTCGAAGGTGATAACCTCGCTCACCGCACCACCTCCGCGCCCCGGATCTTGCGCGCCAGCATATACAGGCAGATCAGCGCAATCGCCGCCAATCCGGCCCAGCAATACCACAGCGGAACCTCCTCGCCCATGGGCGAACGGAAGAATACCGCGCCGTTGGTGGTCTTGTTGGCGCCCTCGAAAAGCTGCACCCAAATGGATCCCACCATGTAGCTGACGCTGGCCAGATTGCCCCAATGCGTGCGCTGCACGGCATTGATGGTGGCTCCGAAAGCCGAGGTGACGAAGAACAAAACGAACATCAGCGCGCCCGCCGCCGGCTTCCACTTCACCCACGCCGAAAGCGCCAGCGCCAGCAGCGAGAGCAGCGCAATCCAAATCCACGAGCCGAAGAAAATCCCCGACGCGATGCGCGCGTTGTCCGCCATCCAGTTCCAACCCTCCAGGTACCCTTGCAGCAGGAACAGCAGCAGGCCCGGAATCCACGTCATCAGCGACATCAGAATCGCCAGGATGGACATTTTGCCGATCACGTATTCGACGCGCGAAAACGGCCGCGCCAGGTATAGCGATAGCCCATTATTGGCCAGGTCCGGCGAAACCTGCCCCGGACCCACGAACGATGCCATGAACAGCGCCATCACGCTCTGCCAGCCCATCAGCGACAGGAAAAACGTCACGTTGATGGAGATCAGCCCGCGCGCGTTCTGCACGTTGAGCAATTGCAGGGCGCTAGCGTTGTGCTGCACGTAGATGATTAGCGCGCAGATCAGCGGGTAGATGAGCGTGGCGATGAAGAACGTCGAGAGGAACTTCGAGCGGTGCAGATCTTCGAAAGCGTAGCGCGGTATCACCAGCAGCCGCGCCAACGGCCCCGTCAGCGCGCCTTCGTACGGCCGGTAGGTCTTCTTATAAACGGCCATCGGCGGCCTCCATGGCTTTGAGGAAAATGTCCTCCAGCGAATCGCGCTTGTGGTTGAGGCGCCGAAGCTGCACGTTTTGCGCGGCGGCAATCTCGTAGATCTGCCGCACTTCCAAGCCGTCCGGCATCACCAGCTTGATGCGGCCCTGCGCGCCCGGCGCCGTCTCGCACCCTCGCCGCTCGAGAGCCGCCAGAAAATCGCCGTTGTTCTCGCCGCGCGTTTCAATCTCCAGGAAGCGCCGGTTGGCGCGCCGCTCCTCTTCCAGATTGCAGAACGCCGCGATGTTCCCGTCTTTCAATATAAGAACCTCGTCGCAGCATTCTTCCACATCCCGCAACAAGTGCGAGGAGAGAATCAGACGCAGGTCGCCGCGGTCGCGGATCTCCCGAATAAGCTGGATCATGCGCGAACGCGCCGGCGGATCGAGGCCGTTGGTCGGCTCGTCCAGAAACAGCAGCTTGGGTCCGTGGGCAATGGCCTGCGCCAGCTTGGCGGATTGCTTCATGCCCAGCGAATACGTCCCCAGCGCGCGGTAGCGGACTTCGCCTAAACCCACGTAAAAAAACGACTCGTGCGCGCGCTCTAGCGCCTGCTCGCGCGGCAGGCCGGCCAGTTCCGCCATCAGCCGCACGAACCGCACCCCGCTCATGCCTGCGATGAAGGCGTCGTTCTCGGGCATGTAGCCAATCAGGCCGCGCACCTCGCGCGCATGCGTGCGCACGTCGCGCCCAAATACCCGCGCCGTCCCCGAGGATGGCTTGTAGAACCCCAGCAGCGTGCTCAGCAGCGTCGATTTGCCCGCGCCGTTCGGTCCCAGCAGGCCGATCGAACGCCCCGTCAGCGCCGCCTTCAGTTTCTTCAGGATGGGGCGGCCGCCGAAGCACACCTCCAGTCCGTCCAGTTCGATGACCGGTTCCATTCCTTTATCTAAACGCAGGCTCCCGCCCGCGCGTTCCCTGCATTTGGAATTGGGCGAGAGGCAGCGCGTTGCCGGCGATCCCCAACAGGCTTCCGCTCATCAGTTGCGCCATGCCGGCCCCCAGCATGCTCCCGTTGCCCGCTATCGTGATGCGGTCCGCCTCGCCGTACGCCGCGATGAAAGCCGGTTTGGGGTTGGCCAGGCTCTGCATGGCGTTTCCACGCCCCGCCGCCCCCGCCGGCGCCATCGCCCCCAGCAGACCGGCGATGGGACCGAGCGTCGTACCCAGGTTCTGGTAGGCCACCGCCGAAAAATTCGCATAGGAATCGCGCGGCATCATCGCGACGAATTTCGTCGACCGCGCAATCGATGTGCGCGTCGTCTTGGCTTGCAAGGCCTGGTTCAGAATCGCCCGCGACGGCCCCGCCACCAGATACCCGTCGTCGAACGTGTAGCTCGCCTGCGTCAATGGGTTCCCATCGGACGTCCCCATCGTGTAGAACGTGCGCCCATCGGCGGTCTCCGTCAAGCTGCGCCACGGCTTTCCGCCCGATTTAACCGCTGCCTGGTTGTACGATTCCAGCACCTTTTCGAGCGTCGCCTGCAGCCGCACCGGGTCGTAGACCTCGGCGATCAGCTTCCAGGAAGGCGTCGGCAGCACCGGCCCGTCCAGCGCCAGTGCGAATTCGCCGCCCAAACTGCCGGCGATGTCCTTGCGAATGTCCATGCCCGTCCGCTGGTCGGCTTCGGCCAGCGCCTTGTCGGCGCCCGCCTGCGAGCGCTGCTCCAAAGCCAGCGTCTGGTCCACAATCGCCGAGGGGTCCCGCACCACGAAAGCGAAAAGCAAGGTCGCCTCGGAGGTCACATAGTCGAGCGATCCCATCGGCGCCGGCGCCGCCAGCCACGCCGCGATGCCCGTGCGCGGTCCGTCGAAGCCTACCGTGACGCGCGTGGCCGCCTGCCCATTCACCTGGCTGTCCTCGTCCATGAAGTAGCGCGCCCCTTGCATCGGCTGGCCGAGCCGCCCCAGATCCGCGCATAGCGCCGCCCCCGCGCCCTCGCTCCGCGCTTCCGCCAGACGGGCGTAACAGGGCGATGCCCGGAAGGCCCCTCGCGGCTGGTCCAAAGTCGCCGCGAAGGCTTCCACGGCCTCGCGCGACGGCCCGAACACCGCCACCCCGGGGCGCTCCTCCACCGCAACCGGCAGCCCCGCTTTCTTCAGGAAATCGCCCAGCCCCGCGCGCCTCGTGCTCGCCAGAAACACCGGCTGCGGCTGCTTGTCCGCCCCCTGGAACAGCACCAGCGCCACTTCGTCCAGGTAATCGCCGGCGCCCTGCAGCCGCGCGAACAGCGCGTCCACGCCGGCAGTGCGGCCACCCAGCCACGCGCGCAATTGCGGGTTCTGCTCGGCGGCCTGGCGTAGCGAATCCTGCGCCCCGTTCATGGCGTCCGCCGCGTTTGGCAGAATCGCAAACACCACCGTGGACGCCGGCGCCCTATCGAGCAGCGCGCTTCCCCGCCCCGCCCCGCCGGCCGCCGCATTCTGTCCCAGACGCGCCCCGTTGCGGCTCCACGAAATATCGTACAGAATGGGCGCCCGCTCCAGGCTCGTTCCGCTCACGGACTGGTCGCCCGCATGCAACACCTTCTCCTGGTTGTCCTGCGCCACCCGCACTTCGCCCTCAATCGCCGAAATGCGCGAGCCCTTCACCCCGGCATTCACGCTGAACACCGTCCCGGTGACCGCCACCCGGCAATCCGCCGTGGCCACGTATAGATGGCCCGAGCGCCGCTTGGCCGCCTGCACAATGATGCTGCCCCGGTCCAGGTGGACCGTAACGTCCTTCCCGCTTTGCGAACTCGACAGCGCCGAACGCTCGCGCACTTCCACGGTCGAGCCGTCCCAAAGTTGCACCGTCGCGCCGGAATCCTTGGCCGTGCGGATCTCCACGCCCCCCGGCAGGTCCTGCCCCGCCGCCAGCGGCCGTATGCCCGCGCCCGAAATCTCGAACAGCGCCCCGTTCACCGTCTGCACGTAGGCCCGCCCGGAACGCGTCCCGAATTGATCCACGGCGATCCACACCGAAACGCCCGCCGCCGCCACCACCACCGCCGCCGCGGCCCAGCGAGCCGCATGGAATCGCCGTAACGGCGCCGCGGCGCCCGCCCGAATCGGCGTCACCTTGCCTTCGTATACCTTGCGGCACGCCACGCATTCGTGCAAATGGTCCTTCAGCAAAAGCGCCCGCGCATCCGTCAGACGGCCCGCGCGATACTCCGGAATCAGCGCCTGGAAATCGGCGCACGAACGAATATGCGGAGCCAGTTCCGGACCGGCCGCCGGCCCCGCGCACTCCGCCGCTTCCGCGATCCGCGCCCACACCCTGGCGGCCACCGCTTCCACTACCGCCGGATCGACGAATTCCTCGCGAATTTCCAGCACGGCCGTCTCGAGGACCGCATCCATGGGATTCATTTCGGGTGTCATGCCACGCCTCCCACGTACGAACGATAATCCTGCTGCAACCGGTCGCGCGTCCGCGAGAGAGTCACCGCCACCGTGCCCGGCGTGGTGCCCATCACGCGCGCGATCTCGGGGTTTTCCATGCCTTCGAAGAACCGCAGCGCGAACATCCGCGCAATCCGCGGGTTCAGCCGCGCCAGCGCGCCCCGCAGCCATTCGCGGATTTCGCTCGAACTCTGCGCGCGCTCCGGACCGCGATGCGAAGATTCCGCCAGCACCGGCTCCAACTCGTCGAGCGGCACGCTGCGCACGTTCTGCCGCGCCCGTACCAGGTCCAGCCCCGCGTTCACCGCCGCGCGGTGCAGGAAGCTCGCCATATTGTCCACCGGCTCGGCGGCGGAATCGCGCTTGAGCATTCTTAGAAATACCGTCTGAAGCACGTCTTCGGCGTCGTCGGCGTTGCCCGTAATGCGGTACGCCGCGCGGAACACCATCGCATGGTTCTCGCGGAAGACCTGTTCCAGGTCCGTGAGGGGCTGGTTGGCCGTTTCCATAGATTCAGCGGCTAGCGCTTTCATCCTAGCAGGCTCTTCCTGTAATAAGGGACGGTCGAATGGAGTGAAAATTAGCGCCGTGGGGTGGAGCATGCATCGGCTTGCCCACCCCTGAGTACACTCGCCCTACCGCCGGCCGGCAGGCGTGGCGGCCGAAGGCGTGGCGGCCGGGATCGCATCCGGTTCGCGCCCCACGACGCCTTTCTTCGCTTCGTCGATGCCGACGTGGTAACTCTCGAGCACCCGGCCCATCGCGTTATCCAGGCTCAGGCGCGCATGAATGTACGCGTTCAACGCGTTCACTTCGTTCAGTTCGCGCGTCACCGTGGTCTGCTGCACCGTCACCACGTCCAGAATGGTCGCCGTCCCCAGTTCGTACTTCCGCCGCGTGGCGGTCTGCGTTTGTTCCTGGAGCCGCCGCGACTCGACCGCCAGCTCGTATGCGCCGCGAGCCTCTGTCAGAGCCGTTTGATTGTTGATGACATTGAGCTTCGTCGTGTTGTGGAGCTGCTTGTCCTGGATCTGCGCCTGGCGGTACTGCAATTCCTGCGTGATCAAATCCGCCTGCGCCGAGCGGTTCCGGATGGGAATCGTTAACGAGAAGCTGGCGCTGTAGTTCGGGAACTTGCGGTCGAACAACTGCTCCATCGTTGTGCCGTAGCCGCCCACCACAATCGCATTGGGAGGCGGCGTTCCGGGGGGAGACAGAGTGTTGATCTGCCCCGCCAGACCCGTGTTGGATGCGTTCAGGCTGACGCTCAGCGAAGGCAGCAGCGCGTCCTTCACCCCGGTCATGCTGATGCGCGTGTCTTCGAGACCGATGCTGTTCTGTTCCAGGTCGGGACGTTTAGCGAAAGCGTCCGCGATCAGATCCTGAATCGGCCGGACGGCTTCCTGCGCGGGAACTTCAAAATGGTCCGTGGGCACGATGCGCGCGCTCACGATCGCCATGTTGTCCAGCCCGTTGCGCGTCAATACGCTCTTCAGGATGCTCTCCTGCTGCAGCACCGTCGATTCCGCGTTCCGGACGTCCTGCTGCGCGCCCTTCATCTCGGCCTCCGCCTGGATGATGTCGATCGGCGCGATAGCGCCCAGCTCCGCCCGCCGCTTGTTGTCGTTGTACAACGTCGTATTCAAATCCAGGGCTTTTTGCCGGACCTTCAACACGTCGATATCGTTCACCAGGTCCCAGTAAAGGCTCGCCACGTTGCCCACCGTCGCGATCACCTGGTTCTCGAAAGTCAGATCCGAGATGCGCACCTGGTTCTTCGCGATCCGAATTTCGCGGTTGTTGATCGAGGGCCGGAAGCCCCTCAGCAGATTCTGCGTGACCGAAAGCTGCAGCGACGATTGCGTGGACGGGTTCAGATTGTTGTTCGGAGAGTTCTGCCAGTAGCCCAGCGTGTCGGCCTTCCCCAGCGTCACCGTCGTGCCCGTCAGAAACGCTTCCTGGACCCCATAGGTCCAGGTCTTCTCCGTGGTCACCAGGTAGTTCGTGCCCGTCACGAAGGTGCTGGTCAGCGGCTGGGTTGCGTGCGAGGCCCCGCCCGACACGAAAAACGCCGGGTCCAGGGCGGGAATCGCAGACCCCGCCAATTGCACGTTCAGTCCGCTCAGCACGCCGGACTGCGTGCCCGAGGCGCTGGCGCCGCCTCCGCCCGTCCCGAACCCGCCCGAACCCGCCAGCACGCCGCTCGAAGATGCCGAGGAGGGGCCGGATGTGACGCTGTTCGAGACATTAGTCAGGATTTGGCCCGCGCTCGCCCGCAGCAGGTTCGACTGCGCCTGCGGCAGGTTGAACCTGGCGTTCTCGATGTCCAGATTGTTTTCGAGAGCCAGCGAGATGGCATCCCGAAGCGAAAGATAGATGTTGCCCGCCTGCATCAGCTTCTCTACCCTGCCCGAATCGGCCCAAACCACGTTCGGGACGGGCCGCGGCAGGTAATTCCGCGAAAACCACGCAAACTTCGGGTTCTGGTAGACGCCCATCTCCGGCGTCTGGTAGCTCACCGGCCCCGGCGAAACCTGGGGGACGCTGGGCATCTGGGCGCCGCCGCTCCAAGGCATTTGCCCGAAAGTGGGGAAGACCGTGAGAGCGCACAGCGCAATCGCTGCGAAGGGTCTGACGATTAGCATAAGCGGATAGATCCTCGAAAACCTATTATCGCCGCACGCCGGTGTCCAGCGCACGCTCGGGCCTAAACTCTTCCTTCCGATATACGTGGAATCCCGCGCCGGAGTTCGGGATTTGTCGCAAACCGGCCATTAACTTAAGATGACGGCCAAACCCGCCCGCAATTAGCGTGGGGCAGGCCTCCTGCCCTTCCCGTCCTGCCCCCCCCCCCGGCCAGCCTCCCCTGGCGCTAGAGTAGTCCATAGGGATATGCGTGGACGCCTCCTCTTCGCTCTAGTCTTGGCTCTCGCCGCCATCGCCGCCTGGGCCGCCAACGTCAAACTCTATCTCAAGGACGGCGGCTATCAACTGGTCCGCGAGTACCAGGTCCAGTCCGGCCGCGTCCGCTTCTACAGCGTCGAACGCAGCGAGTGGGAGGAAATTCCCCTGGATCTAGTCGATCTGAAGCGCACCGAAGCCGAATCCGCCAGCCGCCAGGCCAACTCCGAAAAAGAAGCCAAACTGTCTGCCGAAGAGGACCAGGCCGCGCGCCAGATCGACGAGCAGGCGTCGCGCATCCCCACCACTCCGGGCGTCTACTGGATCGAGGGCGCCGCGGCCAAAGCCCTCAAGCAGGCCGAGTCCACCGTTCGCACGGACAAGGGCCGCTTCATCCTGAGAGGCCTTTCGCCCATGCCGGCGGCCTCCAGTAAGACCGCCACCCTGCAGATCGATGGCGCGCACTCCGCCACCGTCTTCGCCAACCCCGAACAGGAATTCTTCATCCTGCTTTCCGAGACGGAGCCCTTCGGCATCGCCCGCCTGGCCCCTAAGCCCGCCGTGCGTATCGTCGAGAACATCAGTTATACGCCGGGTACCAATGACGCCAACGAGGAGCCCGAAATCGTCCCCACTTTGCAAATCGAGGTGGCCGAAGGTCTCTACAAGCTGTGGCCCAAGCAGCCTCTTCCCGCCGGCGAGTACGCCGTCGTTCAGTACACCGGCGGAAAACTCGATATGCAGATCTGGGATTTCGCCGTCAAAGCCAAATAAGGCCCCCCCCCCAAGTCTCCCGATTTCGATGTTTCCTTACTCCGGGTGGGGCAGGCAATCCTGCCTGCGGACTCGCTTTCAGCGGGTCCAGCCGCCTGTAAGGCGGCCTGCTTTTTCCCGGCCTGCGGCGCTCCCGCTAAGCAATGCGCCCTGGCGCGGAGCTATTCTAGCAGTAACACAAGCATAAATCGCTTCCGTCCGCCAACCGCTTTTTATGAAGAAGAAAAGGAAAAAACCAGCCGCGGCTGCGCCTGCAAATGCGTTTCCCGCGCGCCGTATCTGGCTCGCCGCATCGCTCGTTTGCGCCACGCTCATCGCCTATTGGCCGGCTCTCGGCGGCGGCCTCCTGTGGGACGACGCCGCCCATGTGACCAAGCCCGATCTGCGCACGTTGCATGGCCTGTGGCGCATCTGGTTCGATCTGGGAGCCACCCAGCAATACTATCCGCTGCTGCACAGCGCATTCTGGATCGAGCACTTGCTTTGGGGCGATTCGGTCCTCGGCTATCACCTGGTCAACGTGCTCTTGCACGCCGCGTCGGCCTGCCTGCTGGTGGCCATCCTACGGCGGCTCGCCCTGCCGGGGGCGTGGCTGGCCGGTTTCCTCTTCGCCCTGCACCCGGTTTGCGTGGAGGCCGTGGCGTGGATCTCCGAGCAGAAGAGCACGCTTTCAGCGATGTTTTATCTGGCCGCTGTCCTGCTCTACTTGCGTTTCGACCGCACCAGGCAGCGCTCCCACTACGCCGCCGCGCTGGCGTTGTTCCTCTGCGCGCTGCTCGGCAAGACCGTCACCGCGACGCTCCCGGCCGCGCTGTTGCTGATCTTCTGGTTCGAACGCGGACGCATCGTTTGGAAGCGCGACGCCGTCCCTCTGCTGCCTTGGTTCGGCCTTGGCGCCGCCGCCGGGTTGTTCACCGCCTGGGTCGAGCGCACCTATATTGGGGCGCAGGGCGCCGCGTTTGTCCTGACGCCCGTTGAGCGCTGCCTGGTGGCCGGCCGCGCCATTTGGTTTTATCTGGGCAAGGTCCTTTGGCCGCGCAACCTGATGTTCTTTTATCCACGTTGGACGATTGATTCGCAGGTGTGGTGGCAGTATCTGTTTCCGCTCGGCGCGGTGGCGCTGGCCGTGGCGTTGGCCATCGTCGCGCGTAAACGCCGCGGCCCCCTGGCCGGCTTTCTCTTCTTCGCGGGCACGTTGTTTCCCGCTCTCGGATTTTTCAACGTGTATCCCTTCGTCTTCTCCTACGTAGCCGACCACTTCCAGTACCTGGCCACGCTCGGCATCCTCGTCCCCGCGGCCTCCGGGCTAACCCTCCTGGCCAACCGGCTGCCTCTCCGGTTCCACCGTTTCTCACCCGCGCTCGGCGCCGCCCTGGCCCTTCTTCTCGGAAGCATGACCTCCGCCCAGAGCGGCATTTACCGCGACGCCGACACGCTTGACCGCGAAACTCTGGCGCGCAATCCCGGCGCCTGGATGGCCCACGACAACCTCGGAAAGCAGTTGGACAGGGAGCCCGGCGGCATTCCCGAAGCCATCGATCATTTCCGCGCCGCCTTGAAAATCAATCCCAACGCCGCGCAGGTGCACCACAACCTGGGGATCCTGCTCGCGCGGACCGGCCACGAACAGGAAGCCGCCGCCGAACTCCGCCAAGCCGTGCGTATCTGGCCCACCTACGTGGACGCCTACGCCAATCTCTGCGCGGTTTTGCTGCAATCCCCCAGCGGCCTCGCCGACGCCATCGCCCAATGCCAGCAGGCGCTGCGCATCGACCCCAGCGCCGCCACCGCGCACTTCTACCTTGCCAACGCCTACTCGCAAATGGAGAGCCGCTGGCCCGACGCCGTAGCCGAATTCCAGACCGCCATCCGCCTCGCCGGTCTCCCCGAGGCCCGCCTCAACCTCGCCGCCCTCCTGGCGCGCATGGGCCGTGAACGCGATGCCATCGGCGAATACCGCGCCGCGCTCGAAATCCAGCCCGGCGACGCCGAAGCGCACTACGACGTGGGCGTCCTCCTGTCGCACATTCCCGACCGGCTTCCGGAAGCCATCGCCGAGTTCCGGGCGGCGCTCGGCATTGCGCCCGGCCACCCCGAAGCGCATGCCGGCCTGGCTCTCGCCTTATCCGATACGCCCGGCCAAATGACCGAGGCGATCGCCGAATACCAAACCGCCCTTCGCCAGGACCCCGATCTTGTCGAAGCCCACTACAACCTGGGACTCGCGTTAGCCAAAATGCCCGGCCGCTCAGCCGAGGCCATCGCCCACCTGGAAGCCGCGCTCCGTCTCAGGCCCGATCTACAGCGCGCCCGCGAGGTTCTGGACGGCTTGCGCCGGTCCCGATAGTGGGGTCCGCCTGCCAGCCTTCTTGTCTTCCAGACGCGCATGGATGTAGATGCGCCCCGCCAAAGTCCGACGCACACGCTCTTGGTGGGGCGGGCCGGGGTACCCACGGCAGTGGGTCCGCCTGCCTTCATGGCCCTGCGGGCCACCAGAATTCATGGAAGCCCGGCAAAATCGCGATTCTTTATTTTCAGCTACTTGCGCCGGGCTTTCGACCCTGCCTCTCCGGGCGAGGATGATCGGGAAGAAGGCAGGCCAGGAGGCCCGCCCCACCACCCCAGGCGCCGGCCATACCCTGCCCTACAGCCGCACGATCTTCTCCGACTTCATGCCTTTCAAGGCATTGCGCGTGTCCACGATCAAGCGCGACCGCTCCACCAGCCCCTTGTAATCGAACGACGAATGGTCCGTCACGATCACCACGCAATCCGCCTCCGCGGCCGCCTCCTCGGGCAATGCTTCGAGCCTCAGCCCGTGCAAATCTAACGCCGGCACGTGCGGATCGCTGTAGCTCAGCGTCGCGCCCAACCGCTGCAACAGCAGAATCACGTCGAGCGCCGGCGATTCGCGCAGGTCGTCGATATTCCGCTTGTACGCCACGCCCATGATGTGGATGCGCGACCCCTTCACGGCTTTGCCCGCGTCGTTCAGCGCGTCCCGCACCCGGTCTACCGCGAAGTGCGGCATCTGCCCGTTGATATATCCCGCCAGCTCGATGAAACGCGCTTCGATGCCCGCCTGCTTGGTCTTCCAGGAAAGGTAGAACGGGTCGATAGGGATACAGTGCCCCCCCAGTCCCGGACCGGGGTAGAACGGCATGAAGCCGAACGGCTTGGTGGCCGCCGCGTCAATCACCTCCCACACGTCGATCCCCATCGTGGCGCACATCATCGCCATCTCGTTCGCCAGCCCGATATTGATCATGCGGAAGGTGTTCTCAAGCAGCTTCACCATCTCCGCCACTTGCGTGGAACTGACCGGCACCACCCGCTCGAGCGCCTGGGAATAGAACGCCTGCCCCATCCTGGTGCACACCGCCGTGCAGCCTCCCACCACTTTCGGAATGTTCAGCGTCTGGTACACCGGGTTGCCCGGGTCCACTCGCTCCGGGGAGAAGCACAGGAAGAAGTCGCGCCCCACTTCCATCCCCGTCTTCGCCAGCATCGGCAGCACCAGTTCATACGTGGTGCCGGGATAGGTGGTGGATTCGAGAATCACCAGCATGCCCGGGTGAAGGCGGTCCGCAATCTCCTGGCAGGACGCGACAATGTAACTCATGTCCGGGTCCTTGGTCTTGCGCAGCGGCGTCGGCACGCAAACGTTGACCGTGTCGAGTTCGCGCAACGCCTCGAAATCGCACGTGGCGCGCAGCTTTCCCGATGCCACCAGCGGACCGAGCGTGGCGTTCGAGATGTCCCCCACATAGGAGTCCCCCGCGTTCACTCGCTTCACCTTATCTTCGTTGAGATCGATTCCCGTCACCGCAAAGCCGGCCTTCGCGAACTCCACCGCCAGCGGCAGGCCCACGTATCCCAGCCCCACGATTCCGATGCGCGCGCGGCGCGTGCGGAGCTTCTCTTCGAGAATCGACGCGGTGCTTTCCGCGGCGTCTTGTGCGTTCTGCATGATCGACTATCCTCCCAGAAAATACTCGCCTTCGGCGATCAGGACGGCGGGGCCCGTAAGATAGACGCTCGCCTCGATGCGCACATCGAGCGGACCGGCCGGCGTGTGTACCCGCACCGGAGACCGGACCAAGCCGCGTGACGCGGCCATGGCGGCCGCGCCGGTCGATCCCGTGCCCGAACTCATGGTCTCACCCGCGCCGCGCTCCCAGAATCGCACATCGATCGAGTGTTCGTCCATCCGCCTGACGAACGAGACGTTGGTGCGGTTCGGGAAGCGGGGATGCCGCTCGATTTCCGCCCCCATGGCCCGCCAGTCGAAATCGAAATCCGTCACCGGGATGGCGCACTGCGGGTTCCCCACCCACAGCAGCGTCACGTCGCGCGGTCCGCTCGAAAGCCCCAAGTCGAAGCGCTCGGCGGTGATCTCCGGCATCCCCATATCCATCTCGAACTCGAACTCCAAACCGGAGCGCCGCAGCAGCCGCAGCGTCTTGACGCCCGCCCCGGTGCGCACCCGGACGGCCTCGGCGGCATACCCGCGCGCCATCAGAAACGCCGCCGCGCAGCGCGTTCCGTTGCCCGATATCTCCGCCATGCTGCCATCCGAATTGTAGAGCTCGATGGCCCCGTCCGCCGCCCCGTCCGACGGCGGCCAAACCAGCATCCAGCCGTCCGCGCCCACCCCGGCGTGTCGGTCGCAGATGGCGCGCGCCATGGCGGCCCGCGCCTCGCCGCCTGGCGCGTCGCGCTCCCAGGTCAGCAGAAAGTCGTTTCTGGCGCCGTGCGCCTTGGTGAACGGTATCTTCATGGGGGTCCCTGCGCCGGCCTCATGGGGCGCCGTGCGCGTCTCCTTCGCGGTGGTAAAGGTCTATCGTGGGCTCGAATTTCTCTGCCATGCTCCATTCCAACTCGTAGCGGATGCCATGCGCGGCGGCCAGCCGCAGGGCCGCGTCCACCGCGTCCCCGCGCTTCACCACCGCCCATTCCTGCCACAGAAACAGGTCCGGGCGGCGCAGCGTCGCCACCCACGGCAGCCCATTGCAGATGCTGAACGTCTCGCGCAAAGGGATGCCCATCTCGCGGTAGATGCCCGCCAAATCGTCGCCGCTCGACGTGATGATCCCCGAGCCGCGCACATACCGGGGACCTAGGTATGCCGCCGCTTCCCGCGTCCATGCCCGGCGGCCTTCGGAATTCGCCCGCGATTCCGCCCAGGCAATCCAGTTTTCCGCTCCCGCGTGCGCCACCCAGTAACCCGCCCCCGCCGCCACCACCAAAACCGCCGCCAGAACGCCCGCCCGCGCCGGCGCCGCCGCCACCAGCGCCGCCCCGGCCAGCGCCAGCAACGGCAACACCGCCAGCCCGTAGCGCGTGTTGTAGTAGGAATTCGGCCATAGCTCCGGGACGTAAATCGGCGTGCCCGAGGAATGCACGCTCCAAACGTAGAACACCCCCGGCAGCGCCAGCAGCGCCAGCGGCCAGAACGCCCGCTTGGCCAGCGCCGCCACCGCCCCGGCGCACGCCACAACCGTTAGCCACGGCCCCGCCGCCAGCCGCGCCGCCGTGCGGTAGTAAAGCCAGGACAAGGACCAACTGCCTTTGCCGGGGTAATAGCTGGCGCCCTGTATGGCCTTGGCCGAATACGGTCCGCGATAGAAATCCAAAGCGTCGCCGGTTAGCCACCAGTTGTGGAAAAGCCAATACAGCGGTCCGGCCCCCGCCAGAACCGAAAATAACACCACCACCGGAACCCGCCTGCGCTTGGCCGTGAAGAAGAAGTACGCCGCCGCGAAAGGCAGCAGAAACCAGCCGTCGTAGCGTGTCAGCGTCCCCGCGCAGGCCGCCGCTCCCGCGCCGCAGAGCGCGCCCCATCCCTGCGTTTCCCGGAAGCGCACGCTGAAGTACAGCAGGGCCATCAGCGCCGCCGCGAAAACCGCCTCCGTCATGGCGATGGATTGCAGGTACATCATGTTGGGGTTGCACGCGAACAGCCCCGCGGCCGCCAGCGCCGCCGGCGTCGAGCGGAAAATCCGCCGCGCCGCCGCGAACAGAAACAATCCCGCCGTCACGAAGCAGGCCGCCGGCGGTATGGCCCCCGCCAGCCCGCTGCGCCACAAACTCGCGTTGCGCGCGAACGGCAGAATCAGCGCGTGCAGCAGCGGCAGCCACGGCGGACCGAGCTGATCGTACCCCGGCGTTTGCGAATCCAATATGCGCCGCGCCCCGTTGAGATGCGCCTCCGCGTCGCCGTAGTACAGCAGCCACCCGTGCGCATAAAAAAACCACACCGCGCCGGCGCTCCATAGCGTGAGCGCCAGCGCCAGCCAGATGCCCGCGCGATTTTTCGTGAATGCCGTCGTGGCCTTAATTCTAGCGGATTGGAGCCGCCGTCCGAAACGTTATAGACTGTGGGGCGGACCTCCTCGTCTGCCGTCTTGTGGTTTGCATGGGACCCGATCGCCAAGTCGAACGAACTTTCTTTCACGTCGATATGGACGCCTTCTTCGTATCCGTGGAAGAGCTGTTCGATCCGTCGCTCAAGGGGAAGCCCGTGGTGGTGGGGGGCAAACCCAACGAGCGCGGCGTGGTCTCGGCGGCCTCCTACGCCGCCCGCGAGTTCGGGATTCACTCGGCCATGCCGCTGCGCACCGCCTACCAGCGCTGCCCGCAGGCCATTTTCGTCGAGGGCCATTTCGACCGTTACCGCGAGTATTCCGCCAAGGTTTACGATGTGCTGCGCACCTTCTCGCCGCTGGTCGAGATGGCCTCCATCGACGAAGCCTGCCTCGACATGACCGGGACCGGACGTCTGCTCGGGCCGCCTCTCCGCGCGGCCCACCGCGTGCACGAGCGCATGAAGTCGCGGACGGGATTGAACGGCTCCATCGGCATCTCGGCCTCCCGCCTGGTAGCCAAAATCGCCTCCGACCAGGCCAAGCCGAATGGCGTGCTTTGGGTGATCCCCGGCCGGGAGGCGGCCTTTCTGGCCCCGCTCGACGTCCGCAGAATCCCCGGCGTCGGCAAGGTGATGGAGCAGAACCTCCACGCCCTGGGCATCCGCAAGGTGGGCGACCTCGCGCGCCTGGACGAGGACTTCCTCGCCAAGCGCTTCGGGAAGTGGGGCCTGGCGCTCGCCGGGAAGTCGCAAGGACTGGACGCCGGCGGCTGGTTCGACGCCCCCATCGGCGCCGAGGAAGCCCCTAAATCCATCAGCCACGAACACACCTTCTCCCAGGACACGGCGGACGTCGAGCGCCTCGAAGCCACCCTCTCGCGCCTCTGCCAGATGGTGGGGCGGCGCCTGCGCGAGCACGCCCTCCGCGCCCGCGCCATTCAGCTCAAGCTGCGCTACTCGGATTTCTCCACCATCACGCGCGCCCGCGCCATCGCCGCCGGTAGCCAGATCGACGTCGAGTTGTTCGAGGAGATCCGCGAATTGTTCCGGCGCAATTGGAGGCCCGGCGCGCCCGTCCGCCTGCTCGGCGTGCATGCTTCGTCCTGGGCCGAGGGCCCCGCCCAGATGGAGCTGGCGGGCGAAGAGCGGCGCGAAAAGTGGTCGCGGGCGCTGGCCGCCGCCGACAAAATGCGGGATAAGTTCGGCGAATCGGCTGTCTCCCTGGCCGCCGGCCTGCGCGGCAATTTCCGCGAACGCACCCACGATAATCCGCCCGCGTTGCCGGGCAAGAAATAGCCCCGCCCCTACTCCTTTTCCTCCAAGGGCCGATAAGACTCTTTGAGGAGCTTCTATGATCCCGCTGACCCGGCTCAACCATGCGCCGATGGTCCTTAACTCGGATCTCATCGAACATATCGACGTGACGCCGGATACCGTAATCACGCTGACCAGCGGGCAGATTCTGCGTGTACGGGAGAGCGCCGACGAAGTCGTCGAGCGCATCGTGGAATATCGCCGGCGGATTTGCGGGCCGGAGGCCCTCCCCGCGCGTTCTCGCCCGGACCCCAGCGTTTCCGAAGCGGACGAGACGGTGAACCAGCCAGACGTTGTTTGACGATCCATGGCGGAACCTGCCGAGGACAAGAGCAAAGCGCGGAAGCCGGGGCTTGAAACCGCACCCAAGCCGGCGCCCAAGGCCGCTCCAAAATCGGCGCCCAAGGAAAAACCAAAAGGCGGCGCCCTCAAGCTCGATCTTTCCACCTTGGCCGGAATCGGCATGGCCGTCGGCGGCATCATCGGCGGTTTGCTCCTCGAAAAAGGCAGCATTCAGGACGTCATGCAAGGCACCGCCGCCATGATCGTCATGGGCGGAACCTTCGGAGCCGTCCTCATCACCAACCCGCTCTCCGTGGTGCGGCGCGCGTTCGGCAATCTGGGCCAGGTCTTTTTCGAGCGATCGAGCGCCACCGCCGAGTTTATCGAAGCCCTGATCCAGTATTCCGCCAAAGCCCGCAAGAACGGCATCGTCAGCCTCGAACAGGACGCCGCCGCCATCAAGGACCCCTTCTTCCGCAAAGCGCTCAATCTGGCGGTGGATGGCACGGACCTGCAAGAGATTCGGAACATGATGGAGATCGACATCGCCTTGACCGAACACTCCGCCGAAGCCGAAGCGCGCGTCTGGGATGCGGCGGGCGGATACGCGCCTACCATCGGCATCATCGGCGCCGTCATGGGGCTGATCCAGGTCATGAAACACCTGGAGGATATCAAGGCCGTGGGGCATGGCATCGCCGTCGCCTTCGTCGCCACCGTCTACGGAGTCGCCTCCGCTAACATTTTCTTCTTGCCCGCCGCTAATAAACTGCGGTCGCGCATTCAACAAGCCACGCTCCTCAAGGAGATGATCTTGGAAGGCGTGGCCGGCATCGTCGAGGGTCTCAACCCCACCCTGATTCGCATGAAGCTTGAGACCTACGACCGCGATTCCGCAAAACCCAAGCCGCCCAAACCGGTCAAAGCCCCCGCGGCGGCCCCGGCCGCCAAGCCCGGCGCCGCCCCGCCGCCCGCCGCGCCGGCGGGGTCCGGCCCCAAGACATGAGACGCCGCAAGCCCCCCGCGCACGAAAGCCACGACCGCTGGCTGGTATCCTACGCCGACTTCATCACCCTGCTATTCGCGTTCTTCGTGGTGATGTTCGCGGCCACCCAAAACGACAAGTCCAAGGCCAAAAAAGTCTCCGAGGCCGTCCAGGAAGCCCTGGCCCACGGCCAGTTCAGCAGCGCCATCTCCATGGTGCTCGGCCGCGGCAAGCACCAAGCCGTCAAGTCCATGGAGGAGGATACGCTCCACCCCGCGCCTCCGCCGCCTCCGTCCCCGCCCCATCCGCCCGACTTGGTCAAATCGATGGCCACGTTGCGAGCCGGATTGTATGCGGAACTCCTGAGTGGAAAGGTGCAGGTGAGCATGGAACCGCGCGGCTTGGTCATCAGCTTGCGCGAAGCGGCGTTCTTCGCCTCCGGGGATAGCGTCATCGCCCCCGACAGCCTTCCCAGCATCGCCAAAATAGCGGCGGTGATTCGGGACGTGCCCAATCCCCTGCGCCTCGAGGGCTACACCGATTCGGTACCCATCCACAACTCGCGCTTCCAAAGCAACTGGGAACTGTCGGCCGCGCGCAGCATCGCCATGCTCGAGTTGCTGCGCCAGAAGTTTCAGATTCCGTCCGAACGCATGACCGTCGCCGGGTACGCCGAGAATAAACCCACCGATACCAACGATACGGCCGAGGGCCGCGCCCGCAACCGGCGCGTCGAACTGGTGCTGCTCTCGGCGGAAGCCGAGAAGGTCGAACCCCAATCCGGCCCGGAGCGCAGCCCACCCGCCGCGCCGGTCCCAGCCCCCAAATAGCCCCGCCCCTCAGCCCTTCTCGGGACGCGCTTCGCCGTTCTCTTGCACCAGCTTCCAGGAACCCCGGCCGCACATGTTCCGACACTCGGGGAACCGGTCTCCCGCCGTGAATTGCGCTGGCAGCTTGCAAACGCTGCACCAGTAAATGCCGGTGGCCGGAACGGTGGCGCCGGGACGATGTGTCATTGCTTGTCTCCTTGTGGGCCTATTTGCGATCCCAGAATCCAATCCGCCAGTTCGTCCATGCGGTCCACCAGCAGGTCGGGCGCCGGATCGGCCAGCGATTCCGGCTGGAATCCCCAGGTCACGCCGCAGCTCTTGATGCCTGCGTTGCTCGCCGTCAGAATATCCACCGAGCTGTCGCCGACCATCATGGTCCGTTCGCGGTCCACGCCCGTTTCCTTCCGGAGGGCGTCCACCCCGATGGGGTTGGGCTTCTTGAACTCGAAACTGTTTCCGCCGTACACCTGGAAGAAATACCCTCCCGCGCCGAGGCCTTCGACGATGGCCCGGCTGATCTTCACGGGCTTGTTCGTGAGCACCGCCAGACGCTTGCCGGCCCCATGCAGCCGGACGAGGGCTTCCCGCACGCCCGCATAAAGCGTGGTGCGGTCCAGGGCGTGCTCGCGGTAGTCTTCGAGGAAGAACTCGAGCGCCTCCTGCACCTCCGCCTCCGAGGCTCGCTCCCCCAGCGCGCGGCGGATCAGCATCGGCGCGCCGTTGCCCACATAGGAGGACACCCGTTCGTTGTCGAGCGCCGCCAAGCCCAGGTGCGCACGGGTGGCATTGACCGAGTGCGCCAGGTCGAGCCGGGAATCGATCAGGGTGCCGTCCAGATCGAAGATCAGAAGATCCATGCCATGCCTCTACGCGGCGTTGGTCGTCCGCTTCCGCGAGGGCGTTGCCTTGGCAACCGGTTTACGGCGCGCACGGACGCGGCTGTTGCCAAGGCCGTATTCCGCCATCTTCCTCTGCAGCGTGTTGCGGTGAATCCCGAGTTGCCTGCTAACCGCGCAGCGGTTGCCGCGGCAGCGCTCGAGCGCGCTCTCGATCATGCGCTTTTCCAGAATCTCGATCGCCTGCCCCAGGAAGATTCCCCCGTTCAGCAGGTGTTGCACAAGCGCATCAAAGTTTTCTTTCATCTCTGTCCTTTTGCTGGTTGGGCGCGCTCCGAAGCCCGTTGTCGACAATCTTTCCCCAGGACGCCGTGACTTGCGCGTAGGTCCTGCGGAATCCCTCTTTGAGTTCGTGCGGCGCGACCGAGGCGACCACGTGAGCGGCGCCCGCGACGTACGGCGCCAGGCGCGAGTGAACCAGCGCGCCGGGCGGCTGGTCGCCCGAAGAAAAGGCCATCGCCGCCATGATTAGAACGATCGCGATCAGGGTTCCTCGTAACGCTCCGAATGCCGCTCCTAGTACATGATCCACAATCGACAGTCCCGTCACACTAACGAATTTACCCAGCACGTAGCTCGCCAGGCTCCCTAACAGCATCACGCCGGCGAACACCACCAGGAAACCCGCCAGGTTCGCCAGCGAACGGGAACTAAGGTAAGGCATCAGATATGTTCCCGCCGTTCCGTAAAACCAAAGCCCCATCAGCAACCCCAGGACTACCGATGCCAGACCGAGGATCTCCTGCACCAGGCCCTTGCGGAAACTCCTGGCGATGGACCACGCCAGAATCAGCAGGAGAACGATGTCCAGCCAGTTCATAGTTCCCGGCCGGTCAGTTCGCGGTATGCCTGGCGGTACTTCTCGCCCGTCTTGGCCGCCACCTCAGCCGGCAGGGCGGGCGCCGGCGGCTGCTTGTTCCAGCGAATGGATTCCAGGTAATCGCGCACGAACTGCTTATCGAAGGAGAACTGCGGACCGCCGGGCGCGTAAGTTTCGGCCGGCCAGAAGCGCGACGAATCGGGCGTCAGCACTTCGTCGGCCAGCACCAGCGCGCCGTCCACCAGGCCGAACTCGAACTTGGTGTCGGCGATGATAATCCCTTTGGTTTCGGCGTACCGCGCCGCCTCGCCATAAATGCGCAAGGTCAGTTCCCGCAGGCGGCCGGCCAGATCCGCGCCGATCAGCGCGCAAACCTGCTCGAAAGAGACGTTCTCGTCATGCCCGGTCTGGGCCTTCGTGGACGGCGTGAAAACAGGCTCGGGCAGCTTGTCGCTTTCGCGCAGGCCGGCCGGCAGGGGGATGCCGCACACCGTGCCGCGCTCGCGGTACTCCTTCCATCCCGACCCCGCCAGGTAGCCGCGCGCCACGCATTCGATATCCACCATGCGCGCGCGTTTCACCAGCATCGAGCGGCCCTCAAGCTGGCCGCGGAAGCGCGGCAGCGGATCGGGGTACTCTTCCACACGCGCCGTCACGAAATGCGTCGGCGTGAGGTCCCGCAAATAGTCGAACCAGAAAACCGAAAGCTGCGTCAGGACCTTGCCCTTATCCGGAATCCCCGTGGCCAGAATGTAATCGAACGCGGAGATGCGGTCCGTGGCCACAATGAGCAGATGTTGGCCCAAATCGTAGATGTCGCGGACCTTGCCCTGGGCGATGCGCCGCACGCCAGGAAGTTCGGTTTCGAGAAGCACTGGATTGTGAGCGGAGTTCATGGGGCCTCGGACTTCTATCGGGGGGGTAATACAGATAATAACGCTTCGCGCGGCAATGTCAATCGAGAACACCCCCGAGCGGCGCGCGGCATCGACGCGTTCCGGTTTGGTACATTTGTGGGAAGCGTATGCGAACCATACCAGGTTGGGACCAGTACTACCTGAATATCTGCAAGGCGGTCGCCTGTCGCAGCAAGGATCCGAATACGCAGCTTGGCTGCGTGATTGTCGGGCCCAACCACGAAATTCGGTCGACGGGCTACAACTCCTTTCCGCGCGGCATTCGGGACGACGTTCCGGAGCGCCTCGCGCGGCCCGCCAAATACCTGTGGATCGAACACGCCGAGCGCAATGCCATCTGCAACGCCGCGCGCGCCGGAACGGCCACGGAAAGTTGTTCGATCTTCGTCGAGATCATGCCCTGCATGGATTGCGCCCGCGCCATCGTGCAGGCAGGCATCACCGAAGTGGTGATCTCGTCGGAGCGCATGGCGCAATACTCCAGCGAGTACTACAACGAGCACTTCGGACTGGTGGAGACGCTCTTCGGGGAAGCCAAGGTTCGCGTGCGCCGGATCTAATTCTCCCGGTCCGGTCCGGCTTCGGTGGGCAACCTCAGCCCCGCATCCCCAGGGAGCAGCCGCTTGTAGAACCGGCAGCGGCAGAAGCGGCAGCGCAGCGGTTTCATCTGAAACATGGTCATGATGCTATCGAGGAGCGGTTTGGGGTACGACTGACGGATGTCTCTGCCGCCGCATCGCGGGCACCGGACGATCTCGGGAGGCTCGGGGAGTTCGGGGTTCACAACTGCTTTCCTGGGGGTAGAGTAACAGGTTTTCCCCGCCGGGGATACAGGCGGCCCGGCGCTCTCATTTGGGGAGTTGTTCTAGGTCGGCCGGCTCGCCGAATTTCAGTCCCGTCACCGAGGGCGCGATGCCGCGCAGCAAGCCCGTAAGCACGCCGCCCTGGCCCACTTCCACCGCTTGGACAACTCCCCGGTCCGCCAAATAGCGGATGGATTCCACCCAGCGAACGGGGCTCGACACCTGCTGGTAGAGGCCTTCGCGCGCCTCGGCGCCGGTGCGAACTTCGCGGGCCTGCCAGTTGCAGACCAAGGGGCGTTCCAGATCCCGGAATTTGGTGGCGTCCAGATCCGCGCGCAGCCGCTCCTGCGCGGGCCGCATCAGGGCGCAATGGAAAGGCGCGCTCACCGGGAGCAGCACCGCGCGGCGCGCGCCCGCCGCCTTGGCCAGTCCCATGGCGCGGTTTACCGCCCCGGCGTGACCGGCGATCACCGTCTGCTCCGGCGAATTGAAATTGGCGGCGGAGACCACTTCCCCTTGCGCCGCCTCCGCCAGTACCGCCTCCAGCGCGCCTTCCGGCAGCTTGAGCAGCGCGGCCATGGCGCCCACCCCCGGCGGCACGGCTTCCTGCATGTACCGCCCGCGCTTCCGTACCAGCCGGAGGGCGTCCGCGAACCGCAGACTGCCGGCCGCCACCAGCGCGGAATACTCGCCCAGACTGTGGCCGGCCACATAGTCCGGCGTCCAGCCCAATCCCCGCAGAACTTCCAGGGCGGCAACCGACACGCTGAGCAGCGCGGGCTGCGTGTTCTCGGTGAGCTTAAGTTGATCCTCGGGTCCTTCGAAGCACAGGCGGGAGATGGCGAAGCCGAGCACGTCGTCGGCTTCCTCGAAGACGCGGCGCGCGGCGGCGTACGCATCGGCAAGCTCTTTCCCCATGCCGGCGGCTTGCGACCCCTGTCCGGGGAAAAGAAAAGCGGTTGTTGGTGTCAAAATGGATTATAACCGCTGGCAGGCGCCCGCCGGAAATCGCCATCGCCGCCAGTTGACGGCGCCCGATCCCTGCGCTAGTATGAGGATGCGGGGTGGAGCAGTCCGGTAGCTCGTTGGGCTCATAACCCAAAGGTCGCAGGTTCAAATCCTGCCCCCGCAACCAAATCCTTCCGGCTGAACCCTCTTCCAGCACAACCCTCGGGAGATCAGTTAGTGCGAATTGCTGCCGAGAAATCCGCGCGATTCACGATTTCCTATTGGGACGCGGCGATCCTCGCGGCCGCTGAAGCGCTGGGGACCGACACGGTCTACTCGGAAGATCTGAGTCACGGGCAGCGATACGGACGCGTGCGAGTCGTTAATCCCTTCCGTTGAGCGTACCTGGGCGATTAGCTCCGACAGGCCTCCTGCCATTTCGGGACAGCGCCCTGCGGCTGGCGTAGCATCGTAGTATGCCAAATCCATGGCTGGACGTGCCCCTGGCCGACTATGAAGGCCACATGGAGTCGCCCGGAGTCCAGCAACTCCACCCGCTGGCGGAGCTGTTCGCGGAGGCGCTCGCCTACCGGCGCCCGGCGTCCGTGGCGGTGCTTGGAATCGCCGGCGGAAATGGACTGGATCGCGTCGATGCGGCGATCGCCAACCGCGTCGTGGGAGTGGATGTGAACCCGTTGTACCTCGAAGCGGTCCGCGGGCGTTATGCGCGCCATTGCCATCTGGAACTGCATTGTGTGGACTTGGCGGAAGAGCGCGTCGATTTGGCGCCGGTGGAACTGGTTCATGCCGCGCTGGTATTTGAACACGCTGGCGCCGGTCTCTGTCTGGAAAACGCGTTGTCCCTGACCTCCCCAAGCGGGGCCTTGTCGGTGGTATTGCAACTTCCGGCCGAGTCCCAGCCGAACATCGGCCCAAGCGAGTTCGCGTCGGTCCAGAAGCTGAAACCGCATTTCTCGCTGGTCGACCCGGCATGGCTGCGCGAGGCGCTCGCGCAACGCGGCTTCCGCTTGCTACGCGAGGAGCGGCGTTTGCCGCCGGCGGGCAAGGGCCTCTGGATGGGCATTTTCGGCCGGCCGCCCCGTTGACGGGGCCGATATGGCATTTCAGGGACAGGCTACGAAATCCCCAGGGGCATTCCAAGGACGGGGGGAAAGTGCTCGGGAAGAGTGCTCGGGGGAAAGCGGCCACCCAATGGGGCGGGTGCAGCAGCAGTCCGCGGGAACCTACCCCTTTCTTACAAGTACAATCTGGGCGGCCTGCTGACGCAGGAAACCTATCCCTCGGGTCGGCAGGTAACGTACGCATACGATTGCGCCGGCCGCGTGGTGGGAATCGCCGGGGCCATCGGCTCATTCCCGACCACCTACGCCGGTGGCGCCCCGAGTTTGCCCGGAAATTGCTCGAACTCGCCGACGAATGCCATCGGGTGGGCGCCCCAAAGCGCAGTTCTGAACATGCCGTTGGGCAACAACCTTGTGGAATCGTGGACGTACAACAGCCGGTTGCAGGCGCAGAACATCCAGGTGCAGCAGGGGAGCAATTCGCTGTGGTCCCTCCAGAACTACTTCTGCACTGCCTCGGCCCCCGCCTGCGCG
>Ga0182027_10003733_pt1 | contig 23876 bp, 20 predicted proteins | sample 712E1DmetaG_FD_121300 | JGI IMG/M metagenome (GOLD analysis project Ga0182027, IMG submission 121300) | Permafrost microbial communities from Stordalen Mire, Sweden - 712E1D metaG (Illumina Assembly) | ecosystem: Environmental > Terrestrial > Soil > Wetlands > Permafrost | place: Sweden... | reverse complement strand
CCCGAATTTGGGCATGTTGGTCATGGCCTGAATGATGATGGTGATGCCGCACAGGAGGCCGATGATGCCCACCAGCCAGAACGCCTCCACGCCGGTGAACAGCACCTGGCTGATGATCTGTTTAAGGGACGAGGCGATGCCTTTTCTTCCGCCCGCAAAGAGCACGGTAACGGTGTCGTAAAAGAGTCCGAAAACGTCGAACACCATTTTAGACAGGGACACGGCCCAGGCGCCCAACCTGTCGACAAACCGCAGAAAACGTTTCATGCGCCAAAGTCCCGTTTGTTAAAGGCTACCTGCCCATGCCGTGAATTGTTCCCAGAACCGGTCCCGGGCATCCTCGCTCCTGGTTGAATAGAGAACGGGGGGCTGCACAGACGCAAAATCCCGGCCGTATTCCCGGAGGCTGCCGGCCTGCTCCTGCGCCGTCAACTTGTCGGCCTTGGTGAGCACCAAGAGCCACGGCAGCGATAGCGACGCGAACCAGGCGAATGCCTCTCTGTCAAGTACTTGCCCGGGATGGCGGCTGTCGCACAGCCAGATCACGCCGCAAAGGTTCTTCCTGTATTCGCAATACTGCGCCACGAGCCTCGACCAGCGCACCTGCTCGGTCCGCGCCCGGCTTGCAAAGCCGTACCCGGGAAGATCGGCCCACACGCTGCCGTCGCTTACCCGGTAGAAATTGGCAAGCGTCGTCTTGCCCGGCGTTTTCGACACCCGCGCCAGCCCACCGTTTGAGAACACGTGATTGATAAACGAAGACTTTCCCACGTTCGACCTGCCCAGAACGCAGAACTCCCTGCCGGTGCTTTGCGGGATATCGTTAAAATCGGCCGCCGACCGCAGGAACGCGGCAGAGGGCCTCGGGTGCCTTTTTTCGTGAAGCATATTCTATTGTACAACTTTCCCGATTGTTTATCAAGCCGCGGGCCCGGGGCCACGGGGCAGAACAGTGGAACAATATATATTTTGTTTGCATCCGCAGACGGGACGCTGGAAAGGAACGGCGCATGACAATCGTGGAAGCAATCAGGCAGGTAACGCTCGGCAAACACCTTTCGGTGGCGGAAGCAAAGGACGTATTCGGCGACATTATGGCCGGCGGTGCCACCGACGCCCAGATTGCGGCGCTCATCGTGGCGCTACACATGAAGGGCGAACAGCCGGAGGAGATAACGGGCGCGGCCTCGGCGATGCGCGAGAAGGCCACTCATGTGGAGCCGCGGGACGGCTGCCACGTTGTCGATACCTGCGGCACGGGCGGCGACGGCGCTCATACATTCAACATCTCCACCGCAGCCGCGTTTGTGGCCGCGGGTGCGGGCGCGACGGTCGCCAAGCACGGCAACCGTTCGGTGTCGAGCAAGTGCGGCAGCGCCGACGTGCTCGAAGCGCTGGGCGTGAACATTTCGGCGGACGCAACCGTCATGAAACGATGTCTTGACGAAATAGGCATTTGCTTCCTGTTCGCCTCGTCTTTGCACAAGGCGATGAAATACGCCATCGGTCCGCGGAAGGAAATAGGCATTCGAACCATCTTCAACATCCTTGGACCGCTCACCAACCCGTCCGGAGCCAGAAGCCAGCTGCTGGGGGTCTTTTCCCCCGGCCTCACCTCCACCATCGCAGCCGCGCTTCTCAACCTGGGAAGCACCAGAGCCTACGTCGTTCACGGCTCCGACCACCTTGACGAAATTACAATTACGGCCGAGACGCATGTGGCCGAACTTTCCAACGGAAGCATATCGTCATACGATATCACGCCCGAGGACTTCGGATTCCCGCGCAGCCCCATGGAAAGCATCATAGGCGGCGGGGCGCAGGAAAACGCGGCAATTGTCAGGAGCGTCCTGTCCGGGGAAAAGGGGCCCCGGCGGAATATCGTGGCGCTCAACGCAGGATTCGCAATCGCGGCAAGCGGCGTTGCGAACAATCCCGGGGAAGGAATTGCCATGGCGCAGGCATCCATAGATTCGGGCAAAGCCGCGGAGAAGCTGAAGTTGCTCATTGAAAAAACCAGGCTGGCTGTCGCGTGAACGGCTCCGTCTCCTTTGAAGTGGAATCCCTTGACGTCGGAGGATTTGCATCATGAGCGCACGACGTCCCTCCCGCCATGCCAAGCTCCTCAATGTCCTCCTCACCAACCCCACGTGGGGACTCGTCATTGCAATCGCCATTTCACTTGTGGGCAACCTTCTTACCATCCAATACATCTTCACGTTGCAGAATAATCTGGAAACTATGTTCAACACCGACCTGATCGGCCAGAACTATATCCAGTCGGCGCGGATCAATCTCCTCACGATCAACAAGGAAATCAACAAGCTGTTCCTCGTTTCCGATCTTGATGAAAAATACCTCGTAACGGAGAAGATTCTCACCGGCAGGCGCGACGTGGAAACGCTGCTCGCCAAGTCAAAACCGTTCTTCGGCTCCAAAAGAAGCGGCCTTTTGCTCGCAGACGCGACAAAGCTTTTCTCCGAATGCGGTGCCACTATCGACTCTCTCATCGCACTTTCGAAATCGGGCGCAACGACCGATGCGGTCGTCATTATTACCGGCCAAATGAAGACCCAATTCGAACGGCTCGACGGCCAGCTGGGCAATCTCGACCAAATCAAAATGAGGCACGACCTCCGGGTTTTCCGGAACATCGATTTCCAGCTGACGGTTTCAATCGTGTTTACCGCCGTCGCGCTTGCAATAACCGTTGGGGTACGCGTCTTTATGTACCGGCGCAGGAAGACGCTGGCGGGATCACGGCGAGGCGAACGGGAAGGCGACAGGGTTGTTTGGGAATAGAACCAGAGTTAAAAGTTGACAGTTGACAGTGTGGATACTTGCAGAACGCCGGAGACTCCCTCAACCTGCGGACTGGCATCCGCATCCAAAAGCCATCGCCTATCTCTTGCCGCCAAACCCCGGATAGTACATTCTGAGCTCCTCCACGAGTTTTCCTACCGGAAGCTGGCCGGGCGCAACGGCGGAGCGCAGATAGCCGTAGGTGAACAATGAGCCGAAGACCGGCGCCAGCACGCGCGAGATCATGCCGAAATCGCCCAAGGCGATGGCCACGAGCGGCCACGCGCACTCCGACGCAAATGTGAACAGGCGAACGACATCGGAACGGGAGTGCGCCATAACGGCGATCTTCACGATATCGGCGCCGAGCCCGTGCGCCCGCTCGGCAATGCCGTGCAAATGCGCGCTGTCCGGCGTCTTTTCGAAATCGTGTTCGGACACGATGACGGTCTTCCCGGCCGCGTGCGCAATAACCTGTCTGGCGATCGACGAGTCGATTTCGATGTCTATGGCATCCACAAACGGAATCACGGCCTTGAATATGTCCATGCGTTTCGCGCGATTCTCGTCCGTTTCCCGGACCGTGCCGATGCACGGGAAGTTCGTGGTCTTCTTGATTTTGTCAATAAACACGCAGAGCGACGGGATGTCGGACCCGAGAAGGTCGCAGCGGATTTCCAGCAGGTCGGCACCCGTTTTTTCAAGCCCGGCAATGTGGTGCGAGTCGAGAAATTCGTCGACGATCGCGACAACGCGGGGAATTTCGCCGAGAGTGACGGAGCCGATGGTAAGGGGGTTCATGATTTAAAAATGATTAATGGTAGATATTGATATGATAGAAGAAATGGGCGTTCCCCTCACTTCGCTCGGGTCGGCCCTCCTTTCATGCTTCGCATCCGGCTCAGCACCCTTCGGGCGCACTTCGTGCATGGTCTCCGCACATCCTGTGCTCCGGCTCGGTCTCGGCCGGTTGGCTGGACCCCAGGGATTGCGCCCGCCCAACGGAAAGGGCGGAAAGCGCACTTCCCCCACCAAATTGTAATTGATTTATAGTAATTCCCAGCATCTTCTCCGCCCTCTCGTCCAGATACGTCGCCAGCCCCCGCGGAATCCTCGTCATCATCCCCGCCTCGTTCCATACCTCCGGGCTTTCCATGCACAGGTACAGCGGAATGGCGTGGTCGCACCTGTCAATTTCCTCGCGGAACATAGAATAGAATTCCACCCGGATCGGCCGATAGTATCTGATCTTTCCATCTTCGCCCTGCACCAGCTCGCCCATCGCGAACAGCGGCAGATGCTCGCCGGTCTTCCTAAGCAGGGCCTTGAGGGCGGGCGACGAGCGGAACCCGCCCAGGCTCCACCAGGCAATTCTTGACGTATCGGAAACGGCGTCAAAAACCCGCGCGACCACGCTGCGGTATTCCTGTTTCCATTCCGGGTACAGGAAGATCGGGTCAAAATGAAACGCGACCCAGAAGCCCATGTCGAGGCAGCGCTTCGCCGCCGCGAGCCGGTCTTCAAGAAGCGCGGTGCCCTGCTCGAACGTCGAAATCATGCGCGGCGTGTTCATGGAGAATCCCACCACCACGTTGCGGGGATTCTGCACGGCGGCCAGACTATCAACGTTCGTGCTCTTGGTCTTGAATTCCACCAGGACGTTCGGGTACGGCGCAAGCAGTTCGGCGATTTTCCGCGACAGATGAAGCTCGTTTTCCAGGAACAGGCTGTCGCCGAACTCGCCGGTGCCGAACCGTACCACGCCGCTGCAGCGGGACAGTTTGTCGCGCACCTCGCTTTCCAAATCGGAGAAATTGTCAAAAACAATCTGGCATTGATTTTCGAGATAAGCCTGCAGGATGCAGTAGCGGCAGTACATGCCGCAGCCGGTAAGCGGGGTAAGAATCTGGTAGCCGCAACAGAAATAGCCTTTTGTGGTGCCGGGGCACGGCTTCCAAAAATCGCCTTTGTGAACTTCGTGAACGATCGCGCTGCGGTCCTCACCGGCCACGCCGCCCAGCGGCCTTGCGGGATACGGCGCGAAATCGTTTTTCACCGCCGTGCTCCCCGGCGGTCGTGGTGCGGATGCGGCTGCTGGTCCAGCCACCACATGATGAGATCCTTCTGATGCCGCATGTCGCTTAACTTGTAGGTAACGGGCACCTTCTTTCCGGTGAACGGATCTTCTCCGGTTGCATATATCGAGCACGACACGGTCATGGGAATTGGAATGTATTCCTGCACGTTGCGCGCCTTGATGCCCCTGCTTTCTTGACCACCTTTCCTCCGGTCACCTGCGTGCTCTATCCGCGCAGCGCGAACAACAGTTTCAATAATTCCTTATTAGTCAATGTACCTTTTTTCCTTCTGGCCGCGCCTTTCACTTTATCAACGAGCGCCTTCGCCTCCTTACTGCTGATACGTTCGCCAAGATCGGCAAGCATCTTCCTGATCCCGGCGCTGCCCGAATGGTACCCGGCTTTGAGGGAAAAACGGCCCCGCCCTATTTCCTGCGGAAGAAACGGCTGAAATGATTTCGGGTTTTTAATGAGTCCGTCGCAATGGATGCCGGATTCGTGCTCGAAAATACCCTCGCCCACCACGGGCTTGCTAAAGCAGAGCGGCCTTTTTGCGGCTGACGCCACATACTTGCATAATGCTGGAAGCAGCCTTACATTGTATTTAATCTGTGAGGCCGCCCGGACGCGCAGCGCCATGACCACTTCCTCAAGCGCCGCGTTTCCGGCCCGTTCGCCGAAGCCGTTCACGGTCACGCTCACCGCGTTTGCGCCTGCGAAGAGCGCCGTGACCGCGTTTGCGCTTGCCATGCCGAGGTCGTTGTGGCCGTGGAACTCGATCTGCGGCATGCCCGGCCTTTTAAGTGATCGTACCATTGCTGCGACTTCCATTGGAGCGGCGATACCCACCGTGTCCGCGATGCGAAAACGCTTTGCTCCGCACTGTGCGGCATGCGCGGCGAATTTCCTTACAAGCGCGGCACTTGCCCGCGTGGCGTCTTGGCCGCCCACGCTTACAAAGGCAAAACGCTCCGCGGCCTGTGAAACCAAGGTTTCACAGGCGGAAAACAGCCAAGCCTCGTTTTTCCCCACCGTGTCGAGAAGGATTTTAGAAACCGGAAAGCTTATGTGCACCGAATCCGTTTTGCACCGTTCTGCAGCTTCGATGTCGCTTTTGTCCGCCCTGCACCACGCCGTAAGCCGGCACGAAAGCCTGAGCCGCGCCGTGGCCATGATATCGCCCTGCTCATCCATGCCCATTGCCGGTACGCCGGCCTCTATTTCGTCAATGCCGAATTCGTCGAGCAGCGAGGCGATGCGCAGGCGCTCGCGCCGCGTAAACACCACGCCCGGCGCCTGCATGCCGTCGCGCAACGTGGTGTCGATGAGGTAAGGTTTCATGGAATGTTGTGCCGTTCAGGCGGAGATTTTACAGGTCATGGATTCCAGCGGCACTTGACACACGACAATTCCGGCAAGGTCTTCGTCTGAATAGGTGAAGGCGCCGGGAGTATATGTGCGCATGATGACATCCATGGCACGCCGCTTGTTTTCCGCTCCCTCGACGATCCCGGCGGATCCATACGCGATGACACACCGGTACCGCAGCTTCCATTTGCAGGCGATGCTGTTTTCCACAACCTCGACGCCGGCTTCGAACTCGACGCAGACAGCGCTGTTTTTCCGGAGCACCTCGAGCTTTCTGCCCTCGCGCGCGCAGTGGAAAAAAACAGTCCGGTCCCGGTATCCGAAACAAAGTGGAACGATGTACGGCCTGCCGTTGTCGCACATGGCAATGCGGCAGAACCTCGCCTCCCCTATGATCCGCTCCATGGTCGGCAGGTGGGTGATTTCACGGTCTGTTCTGCGCATGGGCCGGCTCCCGCCTACCGCTGGCCGCAGCCAGCTACAAAACGATCCATTTATCAAGCATCCGTTCAATCAGCGCATTTGCCGCGGCCTGAAACTTCCTCGTGTCGCTGCGGATCCTGTCTGCGGTGTGAATGTGCGCCGATGCAACAAGTTCGTCGCCGCAATTATCAACAAGCGCGCCGGCGCTCTGTTCCGTTGCCTCTATATGATACTGGAACCCTATCACTCGCTGTTTGTACAGGAACCCCTGGTTCGTGCATGCCGCGCTAGAACTCTGCAGCATTGCGCCCGGCGGAATGGCAAAGGTGTCGCCGTGCCAGTGGAATGCCATATATTCTTTGGGAAAGATATCGAACGGGCTGAGCGCTCCGATCTCCGGGGCTTGCGTAAGCGGCAGCCATCCGATTTCCTTCTGGGGGTTCTTTGTCACTTTACCGCCCAGAACGTCGGCGATAAGCTGGCCGCCCAGGCAGATGCCCAGCACGAACTTGTTTCCGTCAATGGCCCTGCTGATGGCTTGCTTTTCCTTCACGAGCCACGGGTACTTTTCGTATTCGTAAATATTCATTGGCCCTCCCATGATCACGAGCAGGTCGTAATCGGGCGCCGCGATCGGATCGTCGCCTGAGTACAACAAGGTCTTTGTGATGGTGTACCCCTTTTTCTCCGCCCACGAAAGCAGGAATGCGGGGTTCTCAAACGGAACGTGCTGGAAATAATGGAGTCGCATGCGAAACCTTTCTCTGGGTTCATCCATGGCAATGCGTCAATAAAATACACCAATTCAGCGGAATTTCAAGAATAAAGCAGCGATGTGCCGGAGAGCGAGTTGTAATTGATGATTGTAGATTTCAGATTGTAGATTCTTAAGGTGCATCCGGGAGGATTTCATTCTACAATCTACATTCTACAATCTACACTTTTATTGTTTCCTTCCTGTTGCCCTGAGGCCCGATAAATAATAAATTATAAAGTATCACAAGGAGCATTCGCCATGCCTCAGCCCGCAGATGAAAAGGATATTCAGGAAACCGAATCCACGATCAACATCAAGTTCCCCGCCACCTACAGGGAAAGAATGCTGAAGGAAAACGGCGGGGACATCACCCTCAAAGAGGGCATTTTCCACCTGTTCCCCTTCTCCGCCGCGACCGGCGACGCGTCCGCAAAGGCCGGCCTGCCTGGTGTGGTAAAGGCGACGAAAGAGCTTAAGAAAATCTACACCTTCCCCAACGACGGCATCGCCTTCGCGGCAAACGACGCGGGCGACGCCCTTGTTTTTGTCAAGGAATACTACCATTCCGACAAACTGAAAAACGGCGTGTTCTTCTGGCACAAAAAGATCGGGTTCGTGAAACGGGTTGCCGAGGATTTTTCGAAGCTTCAGTAGTTTTAAAACTTCACCACGGAGACACGGAGGCCACGGAGAGGAAAGGCAGTAACCCGCGGGTAAAATGTCCGGCCGAAGAGATCTTTTCCATTCTTTTTTATTAACCAATTCCTTCTTCTTTTCTCCGTGCTCTCTGTGCCTCTGTGGTGATTTTCTTCTTAAATCACCGCATCCACGTACTTGTCGTTCTTCTGTATCAGGACGTTCCCGATCTCGTCGGCAAGCCGCATCATGCCCCGGTAGCCCGTGATGAGGCCCCGGTGCACCCCCACCCTGTCCGACTGCGGGAACCCCACCCGCACCAGCGGGATGTTCAGGGCGTTTTCGATGTACTTGGACCGGGTGTTCCCCACGAGCAGATCGATCGGGGAATGCTCCTTTATGTAAAGGTCGATGGCCTTGCGGTATTCGAAATGGTTGGTGTCTTCGAGGATGTTGGGCTGACGCGTCTTCATGAGTTCCGCGAGCGTCTCCCTGAACCGCGTCTCCTTCCTGTTTGTCGCCACGATCACCGGGTTCATACCGAGCTCGACGCATGCCGACGCCATGCCCAGCGCGACGTCCGGGTTTTCGAAGATGGCGACGTTCCGACCGAACACGTACTGCTTCGCCGCCTTAATGGCGTCGACGCACTCGCGGCGCTCCGTGAGAAGCGCCTGGGGCACCGCCGCACCCGCGATTTTCGACAGCAGGTGGACAAACCGGTCCGTAAGCCGGATGCCCACGGGCAGGTGCGCCCGCTCGGCGTCGAGCTTGAGCGCCTGCAGCGTCGCATGGATCTTCTTGCTGGTAAAGTGCTGGCAGCACAGGAACTTCCTGGAATTGAATGACCGGTTGATGTCGTCGATGGTGGTGCCGCCCTCGGGGTAAAATGAGCCGCCCATGCGCGGGGATAAAAGCGTTTCCGACAGATCGGCGAAGGTGATGATCTTCGAAAACTGCGACGCAAGCCTTTTCATCTCGCGCACGTCGCCCGGGTTGGCGTATCCCGGAACGATGGTGAGCTGGTCATCGAGTTTCCCGTTGTGTGAAGCGTCTTTCTGGTGTTTGAAGAAATATTCAATAATGCCGCTCAGCGCGGCCTCGAACCCGAAGATGTGCTCCTGCTTGTAGCTGGGGGTGGGGACCGCAACCACGGGAATGCCCAGGTCGGTCTCCGCAGTCAGCTTCCGAACAATGCCCTGCAGGTCGTCGCCGATGGTTTCCGAAAGGCAGGTGGAGAACACCGTGAGCATGGCGGGCTCGTACAGCGATACCGCGTTCTTGATCGCCTCCACGAGCCGCTCCTCGCCCCCGTACACGGCGGACTCTTCATTAAGCGACGACGAAACGGTGAGCACTTCCTCGCGGTAGGTGCGGATAAGCTGCGAGCGCAGGTAGGCGACGCACCCCTGCGAACCATGCACGAGCGACAGGCACCGATGGAACCCGAGCCCGGCGTAGACGGCGCCGATCGGTTGACAGATAACACAAGGGTCGGTTGTGTAGGCCAGGTCCAGAGGCGCGGGTTCGCTCATTTCGTTCCCTCGGTGTCCCAGACCGGCACGTTGATGGCCGGGTCTTCTATCGACATCGCCTTTTCGATTTCCTTGGCGAGGTTCATGAGCCCGCGGAACCCGATAAACGGGCCCGCGCCCGTATAGGAGTGGATATTGAGGTACGGCACGCCGCGGGACCGCGCGGTGAACATTTCCTTGATGCCGCTCGCCACGATGTCTGGTTTGTATTTGGAGACGATCTCGTGCAGTTCGTAATGGTTCATGTCGTCGATGAATTTTGTGCCGTCTTTCGCACGCAGCCACATTTTCTCGTAGTCGTCGCCGTGCCCGAACTCGCTTCCCGTCGACACCACTTCCAGGCCCAGGTCGGCGAACATCTTGATAAAATGCCACGACCGCGCGCCGCCGATATACATGACGATCCGTTTGCCCTTGAAGATCGACCGGTACTGTTCCAACTCGCTCCGGATACCGTCGAATTCTTCTTTTATCAACTGTTCGGCGCGTTCTTCGAGCCCGAAGAACGCCGCGATGCGGCGGAGGGAGTCCATGGACTGTTCGATGCCGAACATGGAGATGTTCATGATGGGAATGCCGTAGTTGGCCATCATGTCTTCGGCGAGCGAGGTTATTGACCGCTGGCAGTGTATCAGGTTCAACTTCACCCGGTGGCAGCTGGCCAGCTCCCTGTACTTGGAATCGCCGGTCCACACCGCATAAACGCGCAGGCCCAGTTTCTTGAACAGCCGCTTGAACTCCCAGCCCTCTCCGCCGATATTGTATTCACCCACGATGTTCACATCGTAGTCGGTGATGCTGTCCGGTTCAACCGTCCCGGTGATGTATTTGGCAATCGTGTCGCAGGCGATTTTATGGCCGTCCGACTGATTGACACCACGGAACCCTTCGGAATGCACCGGGATCACCGGTATGCCGATCTTTTCCTGCGCCTTTTTGCACACCGCGTCGATATCGTCACCGATGAGTCCCACGGGGCAGGTGGCATACACCGCCACCGCGGCCGGATGAAATTTCTCGGCCACCTGCACTATTGTTGAAAAAAGCTTTTTTTCCCCGCCAAAGATAATGTCTTTTTCCTTGAGATCTGTGGAGAAGCACAACTTAAGGAAGTGGCTGTCCGTTCCAAGATTTCTCCTCTGGTCCCAGGTGTAGTAGGAACACCCGATCGGTCCGTGCACGATGTTTGCGACATCGGTAATCGGGCCGAAAACAACGCCGCGCGCGCCTGCAAACGCGCACCCTCGTGAGGTCATGACGCCCGGAATGGAGGGAACGGTTTCTTTAGGGGTCCTAGGCTCGCCAGGAATTTTTACAATAGAATGCTCGTCGCGTCTTTTTAGGACTTTCTGTTTGATGCGGTCTTTTGCGATAGGTTCTTTTTCGCAAAAAGTGTCTTGTTCGTGGTCCATAGTTTCAAGTCGAATGAGGTAAAAACTTCCCAGACTTGTATTTAAAAATTCCGATTACTTCTAATTAGTTTTACCCGCGATCAAAATTGCATTTATTTAATCAAACTTCGGACAAAAAACAGGATGTGATGGAGGAGCGTGGTTGAGACGTGTTTGATTGTTTTTTTAACGATGGAAACCCACATCGGTTAAGCGCATAGACGGCTGATGTTTCAGTCTTTACACGATAGTTGCGGGTTTCCAGGAACCGCCAGTCCCCCATCTCCTAACGTCACTAAAATACAACAGGATTCATAAAAAAAACAAAAAAGAATTGAAGAACCTCGCAGCAAGCTGCGAGGAATCTTCCATCCCTATGGAACAAAAACATACTTATAGTCGCTCGCTAACCCCGGAGCAAGCTCCGGGGAAAAGGCAAACGACATAATAACAGGCGCAAAGCGCCACTACAATACCTTATAGAACGCAGTGACAATGCGCTCGCTGTGGGATTCATTCCGCGGAACTCCCTATAAATTATCCTGTGTAAATTAAGCACTTTTTTTAAAAAGGACATTACAAAGGACTATCCATTTTCATTCCCCATAAATTATTTTTTTTGAAGGGGGAAATACGCACATCTCAGTCAATATCAATTTAATTCCATTTAAACGGTTCAACAATCCCCATTATCTTCAAGCATACAATTTTTTGTATACAAGATGAGTACGTTTTTTAATATTCTTACTTTATAAAAAGACCCTAAAAAATTGCATTTCTTTCAAATATCACTTATATATTTGATCGAAATTTCAGCTTTTTTCCTATTATTATCGATTTTTTACTGTTTAAATGACTATAATTAAAATAGTCATCTCGATTTAAGCGTATATGTAATTAATAAGGAGCTTCGAAATGAGACATATCGCGGTATATGGAAAGGGAGGAATCGGGAAATCAACAACCTCTCAGAACATGGCCGTTGCTCTTGGTGAAATGGGAAAAAAGATACTTATCATCGGCTGCGACCCGAAGGCGGATTGTTCGAGGCTCATTCTTCACCGGTCAATAGACGAGACCGTGCTAGACCTGGTGCGCGACGAATCGGAAATCGTGGTCGATGACATCGTCCATAAAGGCGCTTTCGGCATTCATTGCATTGAGTCCGGAGGCCCGGAACCGGGCGTTGGCTGCGCGGGCCGGGGCATCATCACCGCCCTCGGCCTGGTGGGGCAGCTTGATATTTTCAAAAGGGACTACGATTTCGTTTTTTACGACGTGCTCGGCGACGTTGTGTGTGGCGGATTTGCCATGCCGATCCGCGAAGGCTATGCGGAGGAAATTTATATCGTCACGAGCGGGGAATTCATGGCCCTGTATGCCGCGAACAACATCTGCCGCGGCATCATCAAATTTGCAGACCAGGGGAAAGTGAGGCTCGGGGGCCTTATTTGCAACAGCAGGCTGGTAGACAACGAAATTGAGCTCGTGGAGTCCATGGCAAAACGGCTCAACACAAAAGTGGTCAAATTCGTACCACGCGACAACGTTGTCCAATACGCCGAGAACGAAGTGAAAACGGTCATCGAATACGACTCGAAATGCGAACAGGCCGACCATTACCGGGACCTGGCTAAAAACATTTGCAACAATAAGGATTTCGTCATACCCACGCCGATGAATAAAAAGGAGCTCAACGAGCTGTTCCTTTCTTTCCAGAAATCAAGCTCCTCGGCGCATGTTCGCGTGGCGTAAACCGAACGACGGACTCGGGCGGCGCAGGTGAAGCATGCCATGGACATTCTTGAACGGTTAAACCTCGAAAACGCCACCCTGCTTGAAGAGCGCCGAAAACAGATTTTCGTCAAACTCAAACAAGACGGCCAGTTCGACATCTCCTGCAACCGTCAATCGGCGGCGGGCAGCGTGTCGCAGCGCGCCTGTGTGTTCTGCGGATCGCGCGTGGTCCTCTACCCCATCGCGGACGCGCTCCACCTTGTGCACGGCCCGGTCGGGTGCGCCGCATTCACTTGGGACATCCGCGGCAGCCTTTCGTCAGGCGCGTCGCTTTACCGGAAAAGCTTCAACACCGACCTCAGGGAAATCGACGTCATCCGCGGCGGCGAAATAAAACTATACGACAGCCTTGTCGAGCTTATCGACAAATACAAGCCAAAGGCCGCCTTCGTCTACTCCACCTGCATCGTGGGGCTCATCGGCGACGACGTCAACGCCGTGTGCAGAAAGGTGGAACGCGAAAAAGGGATTCCGGTGATCCCGGTAAAAAGCGTGGGGTTCAGCGGCACAAAAAAGGACGGATACCATGCGGCGTGCGACTCGCTTTTTTCGCTTATCAAGGCAGCCCCGCGCCCCGCGCCCGTCCAAAACAGCATCAACATCATCGGCGATTTCAACCTAGCCGGCGAAGTGTGGATTCTCAAGCGGTATTTCGAACGCATGGGAGTCCGCGTGATCGCCACCATGACCGGCGACGGCCGCATCGACGAAATCAGGCAGTCGCCCGCGGCTGCGCTCAACATCGTGCAGTGCAGCGGCTCCATGGGGTATCTTGCCAAACTGATGCAGGGTGAATACGGAATCCCCTTTATCAAGGTCTCCTTCTTCGGCATCGACGATACGGTAAGCGCACTGCGGGATACGGCCGGTTTCTTCAAGGACCCGGATATAATCGAAAACACGGAAGAACTCATCGCGGAAGAAACCGCCCGCGTCATGCCCGTCATCAAATCGTATGCGGCGGACCTGGCCGGAAAGCGCGCCGCCGTGTACACAGGCGGCGCGTTCAAGGCGTTTTCGCTCATCCGCAGCCTCGAACTTCTGGGAATGAAAGCCGTGGTGGCGGGTTCACAGACCGGCGACAAAGACGACTACCGCCAGATGAGCGACATGTGCGAAAACGGCTCAATCATTGTGGACGATGCGAACACGCTCGAGCTGGCGAAATTCATCCTGGAAAAAGACGCGGACATTTTCATCGGCGGGGTCAAAGAGCGGCCCATTGCGCACAAACTCGGTGTCGGGTTCTGCGACCACAACCATGAACGTAAAATCGCTCTTTCGGGTTTTGAGGGCATGGTGAATTTCGCAAAGGAGGTTCATTCCTCGGTGATGAGCCCGGTGTGGCAGTTTGTGCCGCGGAGGAAAAAAAATCACTAAAAGATTGATTGATTACTGAAAATAAATTGTTTCGATTCTTGAGACCTCGCCCGGCCGCGTCGCGGCCACCCTCTCCTACCGGAGAGGGTATTTAAAGATACCATTCCTTTCCCCTTCTCTGATGGGAGAAGGAAGAAAAAGGGGATGATGTCAAACGGATTGAAAAGAAAAATAGATACCCAACTTTTATGCCAGCACCCGATACCCTGCACAAACGCACCGCCACCGAGAACGCATGCAAAGTCTGCGCGCCCTTGGGCGCGTGCATCGCGCTCAAGGGCATTGAGGCGACCATACCCCTGTTGCACGGCTCTCAGGGCTGTTCCACCTATATCCGCAGGTACCTTATCGGCCATTTCCGCGAGCCGATCGACATCGCGTCGTCGAGTTTTTCGGAGGCAACGGCCATTTTCGGCGGCCGCGACAACCTGTTCAGGTCGCTCGACAACATCATCACGCAATACCACCCCAAGCTCATCGGCATCGCCACCACGTGCCTCTCCGAGACAATCGGCGAGGACATTTCCCTGTATGTAAACCAGTACCTGGAGCAAAACAGGGGCAAACCGCTCCTTCCGCGCATCGTGCATGTTGCAACGCCCAGCTATGCGGGAAGCCACAGTACCGGGTTTAAAAACGCTCAGATCAAGCTGCTCGCCACGCTCGCCGAAAAACAGGGGCCAAAAAACGGGCATGTGGTGTTCCTGCCGACCCTTGTCTCGCCCGAAGACCTTCGCCTTTTCCGCGCCATGTTCAACGATTTCGGGCTTTCCCCTGTGTTCGTGCCCGATTATTCGGAAACGCTCGATTCCGGGCTGTGGGAGGAATTGGAGCTGATACAGGAAGGCGGCACACCCATCGAGCTTGTCAAGGAAGCGGGCGGCGCCCGCGCGACGATCGAAATCGGCGCAGACCCGGGCGAAGATAAAAGCGGCGGCACATTGCTCCAAGAAAAATTTGGAGTCCAGCTCAATAGACTGTGCCTTCCCATCGGCATACGCCAGACCGACCTCTTCTTCAAAACGCTCGAAGCGCTTTCGGGCGCTCCCGCGCCCGCCGAGTACTCGCGGCAGCGCCAGCGGCTTGTCGATTCGTATGTAGACGGCCACAAGTTCCTCTTTGACAAAAAGGCGGTTATTTTCGGCGACGCCGAGCTTGTTGCGGGACTCGTTTCCTTTGCCCTGGAAACAGGACTCAGGCCCGTGGTGGTCGCCACCGGCGATTCCGACGTCGACCTGAAGTCCATGCTCGGCCGCGTTGCGCCGGAACTTGATAAAAGCTGCTTGGTTCTGCAGGACACGGATTTCGCCCGTATCGACCAGGCCATGGAAGGCCTGCGGGCGGAGATCATCATCGGCAACAGCAAGGGATATATTCTTTCTCGAAAATACGGGATCCCGCTCGTGAGAGTGGGGTTCCCTATCCAGGACCGCATCGGCGCCCAGCGCCTTCTGCACGTGGGATATGCGGGAACGCAGCAGTTGTTCGACCGGATAGCGAATGCGCTCATCGAAAAGGAGCAGGACGGTTCGCCGGTGGGGTATATGACGTATTGACGATTGAAGATTTTAGATTGTAGAGTGAAATTATAACCTTTATTGTTTTGCAGGGATTGGGATTATTACTTGAATTAGAAGCAAGAGAATCCACCTCACCCCGCCCCTTTACAATGTTCAGGGGCACCCCTCTTCCCCTCTCCTTGGCAAGGAGAGGGGAAGAGGGGCGTGGGGAGTTAGGGTGAGGTGCGAAAGCCAATAAAGATTAACACAGAAAGACAAAATGGACAAAGAATCTCTTTTGAAGCATCCCTGCTTCAACCCGAAGGCGAGCCAGTTTTTCGGGCGCGTGCACATTCCCGTGGCCCCCACGTGCAACATTCAATGCAGGTTCTGCGTGCGCAAATACGACTGTCTCAACGAAAGCAGGCCCGGCGTAACGAGTTTCCTGCTTAAGCCGGATGCGGTGCTGCCCTACCTCGAGAAAGTTTTGGCAAGCGAACCCCGCACCACCGTTGTGGGCATCGCGGGCCCGGGCGACGCCTTCGCGACCCCCGACACAACGCTCGACGTGTTGCGGCGCGTGCGCGAAAAATATCCCGGTCTCCTTCTCTGCGTTTCCAGCAACGGCCTCAACATTCTCCCTTATATCAATCAGCTCGCGGACCTTGACGTAAGCCACGTCACCATCACCATCAACGCCGTCGACCCGAACATAGGCGCGAAAATCTACAAGTGGGTAAACGACGGCGGAACGATCCTGCACGGCGAGGAGGCTGCCGCGAGGCTTTGGAAAAAACAGAAGGAAGCCACTAAAAAACTCAAGCAGAGCGGCATCACGGTCAAGATCAACAGCATCCTTATCCCCGGCATCAACGATGCGCACATGGATGCCGTCGCGCGTGAAATAAAGGCCCTCGGCGTGGACATCATGAACTGCACGCCGCTCATCCCGGCCGAAGGATCGGACCTGTCCGCCGTCCGTTCGCCCGACGTCAAGGAGCTGCGCGGGATCCGCAAACGGCTTTCGAAGGTGCTGCCGCAGATGTGCCATTGCACGCAGTGCCGGGCCGATGCCGCGGGCCTCCTCGGGCAAAAAGTCTCCTGCGCCTGCGTAGAGGCGCTTCCATAATGTATACTTTGTAAGAAAAATAGAACTTATTCTATACTTAAAATCAGGGAAATCCTTTCTAATTTTCAGGAGAATACTGGTTAGGAAGAGGGTACCGTGCCAAACGAAATTTCCTCATTGCTTTTTTCAAACAACGTAAACCAGAAAATCGAAGGCATACGCAGGGCATGCGCGGACAAATCGTATTTTCACATCCTACAGGTGCTCAAGCTGGTGTCCGACGCCGACGCCTCCGTGGCGGAAGCGGCAAAAAAAGCCTGCGTGGAACTCGCGGAGCAGTGCCTTCGGCCCGGCAACGAGAGCCTTCCCGAGTCCGTTATTTTTACCGCAGTCACGATTGTAAAGCAGTTCGACACCCAGTTCGTGAAGAAATTAAATGCAATGCTGTCGAGCGAGCAGGAACAGGAAATCGTCAATTCGCTGCGTAACCTCAAGTATTTCATCACCAAGCAACGCGCCAAAACGCTCCTTCAGCGGTTCCTCACCAATCCGGACAAGACGCTCCGCGCCGCCGCAGTGGTCCATCTCGGCGGCATCATGTCCAGCATCCTGGACGATCATCTTGCGGAATTTCTCCACGACAGCGACAACCGCATAAAAGCGAACGCGATCGAGGTAATGGAAGGGTCGGACAATAAAATTTTCATCAAGATCCTCAACCATTTCCGCATCGACGGCAACAACAGGGTGCGCGCAAACGCGCTCAAGGCGCTGTACCGGCTGGGCGAGACCCATATTGGTGACGATCTTCTCTTCATGCTTATGGACCCCAACCCGCTTATGCGGGCCAGCGCGGTCTGGATGGTGGGCGAAATCGGCAGCAAGGCCTCACCGCTCCTCAAACTCCTATACATCGTCACGAACGATCCCGAGGAAATTGTCTTGAAGAACCTTGCAAACGCTCTGAGAAAAATCGGCGATGCGCCGGAACTCGTGGAACTCAGGAAATCTCTGCCGAAGTTTGAAGAATAGCGGTTCTTCTGTTTTGACATAAAAAAGCCCGCCTTTTTCAAGGAGGGCTTTTTTACGTCAATTTATACGATGCCGTTATTTCTTTTCCGGCTTGGCGGGCGCAGGTTCCGGCGCGGCTTTTTCTTCTGGTTTTGCCTGGGGCGTCGGCGTTGCAGCTGATGCCTGCGAAGCTTTTTCTTCCGGTTTGGCCTCGGGAGCAGGGGTCGCAACAGGTTCCGCTTTCTTTTCCGGCTGCGGAGTCGCCATGACATCTGCCCTTGCGCTTTGTTTGGAAGCCGGTTTCGGCAAGGCCTTAAAATCGAGCGTGAGCGTTCCCTCCGCGGCCACAGGACCGGACAACAAGCCGTTCCACTGGCCGATCTCGACACGCGTATCAATTGTCGCTATCCCGAACCGGATGCCCAACCCAAGAGTGAGCACGGGCGTCGTGGTGGAATCCGGATACCGCTGCGTGCTCGTGGCAAGAAAAGGCACGGTCGTCGCGTTGGTCGGGTAAGGAGATACCGACTTGGAGATAACGCTGAGCAGTGTCCATCGTAATCCGGCACGCGGGGTGATCTCGTCTATCTTCCAGAACCCCTTGATCGGTTTTTCCATGCTGATATAAAAGGTATGAACCAGAGCATCGAGAGATTGGTCAATCGCATACTGTCTGTTTACACTATAGATATTGTCCCACAGCATTTCCGTATCGAGCTGCTGCTGTTTTTTCCAGGTAAGACAATATTCGCCGACAAGCATGAGACCGTCATAGATATCGCCGGTGAACCCGACATACGCGTCGACAAAAAGGTTCGTATAGGTGCCTTTGCCGATATTGAAGTTGCCGACACCCAGGTTCCTGGTGGTGTCTTTCTGCCAGACGGTGTCGTATCTCTGAGTATACTTGTTGTAGTTCCCCACCTGAACGGAATCGTAGGATGTTTTTAAAGTGTCAAGCACCCTCAGGGAATCGGACCGCATGTTGTAATTTTCCTGCGTGACAAACCCGCCGAGCACGAAATTGAAGTTCTTTATCTTCAACCAGATCTCGCTTCCCGCCGTATACCAGAGTTCGTTGCTGGATGAGGCCGATTTCGTGAAGGTATTCGGCACCGACGTACCCGGGGTATTTGTATAGGCGCCGGTGGAATCTCTTGTTGTGTCAATCATGAACAGCGTCGCCCGGGGATCGGTGCGCTGCGCAGTCCCGCTCATCCTCGGCATGCCGTACCCAACGACAGGGGAAATGAAAAACGGGTCGAGGTTGATATTGACGCTTGCCTTTGCGCCCAGGTTGGTAATCGACCCGTTGGTGGTGAGATTTAAATTGAGCGTGTCGACATCGATCTTCCTTCCCGCATATTCATAATACCCGTCTATTCCAACGGTGACCCTGCCGAAATTGAACCCCAGCAGAAGGTGTGGCAGTGATGGGGTTGTCTGGGGTAGTCCGCTCGCCCGGGATTTGGAATCTCCCCCGAGCAGATCATTCACCGTGATGGTCTGGTTGAAGATGTTCCGGAAAAATATCCGGGCGAGATAATTTTTGGAATAGTCATAAAAATCGCTCCGCATCATTCCCCCATTTCGGATATAAAACCCTACGTTGCAATACGGTCCAAGGGACTTGATGCCGAATGCCGGCCCGAACTGCACGCCGGTGGACGAATTCCAGGCCGTGGCCTGCAGCACGTCCGCGTAGTCGTTTATGTATGCGGGAATCCCGAAAATATTGGTGATGTCAGAAATAATCCCGGTACCTCCAAACCCGTCAACCCGCGCATTCTGGCTGAATGAAAAGCAGAACAGGCCGGCAACCAGGACAAACAAAACGACTCTTTTACCCATAAGGCGTCCCCCCTTTTTTTTGATGAATACAAAATCGCTTAAGTAAAATTTTCAAATGAACTACCCCGCATCAAGCTGTGAAGTATCTGCGACTCACCCCTTAATCCCCTCTCTTGAAAGAGAGGGGTAATCCGAAGGGAGGGGTGAGCAACTGATAGGGATATTCTTTTTTCGTGAGCGGATGGGTGTATAACTGATAGGGATTTTCTTTTTTCGTGAGCGGGTGGGTGTATAAAGAGAGTTTCTTTACAGATGCTCAAATCTTCCCCCGCTTTCCCGCTTTACCCCTTCGGGTACTTCTCCCTCGTCAGGGATTCCCAAGGGTCAGAAGCGTCGCCGCCGTCCGCATCTTGAACGGCCTCAAGGTAAAATATAGACTTTGCCGGCTACAATTGTCAAATCCGGAAATACCTGTCTCGTGGCTTCGGTGCAAAAAAAATAGTCGGGGTTGTCAGGCGCAGGTTTTCTCGACAAACTGCAAACGACATAATAAATTGGGCCTGAAAGGCCCGCATTCCTTGCAGTTAAGAACGTAGTGACAAAGCGCAGAATGTCTCGATTGCCGCGTTCACGATGAGCGGCAGGCAGATCCCTTCGCTTTCGTCCAGTTCGTTCTATGGTCCCGGAACGCACCCAATCGGCCTCGGTAAGGGCCGAGTTGCGGACGGCGTCGTGTTGCTTCGGATTATGGGATCGGGATTCTGGGTGACAAAGCGTATTACTATGCTGGAAGGCAGATAAAGAAAAGACCCAGCTAAGGATTTTTTCTCCTTCGCGCCCCGCAATGCCCGGGGTACGATTCTTATTCTTTAATACTCCAATTTGAAGAATTTATATTAGTCCATGTTCAAATAATGCAATGCCATGCTATGGCTTGCGCTGTTCATCAAATGATTCATCAAAAACGGGGGAATGGCTTATGAAAAAGGCGGCATGGCTGCTGGTGTCCATGGTTTTGTTCATGGTTGCGGTCCCGGTTTTGGCATGCGCGGCAAACGACCCGTCCGACGCCGGCCTTGCGGGCATCAGGCTTGTCCAGCAGTATAATTTTTCCATCCATATCCTTGCCATGCTCCTGGTAGGATTCGCATTTGTCTTTGTTTTCTTGAGGAACTACGGTTATGGTGCGGCAACCGCCACCTATATCGTTGTCGCGGCGGGCCTGCCTTTATACATGCTCATCCGGTCCATCGGTTGCATTTCCGCCGAGCCCGTTGCCTCAAACACGATTAAATCGCTGCTTCTTGCCGAATTTGCCGTCGCGTCGGCGCTCATAGCAATGGGAGTGATCCTCGGAAGGATACGCATCTATCAATACGCGATACTCGCAGCGGTCTTCATTCCCGCATATATGGTCAACGAATGGCTCGTTCTCGACGGCGCGCTGGGTTTTACCAAAGGATTCATGGACGCAGCAGGCTCGGTCGTCCTTCATGCGTTCGGAGCGTATTTCGGTATAGGTATGTCCCTTGTCATTTCGAACGAACACCATCGCAGCGCTCCTGTTGATTCTGATACGACATCCGACAGGTTTTCGATGCTCGGCTCCATGATGTTCTGGTTGTTCTGGCCGAGCTTCTGCTGCGCTCTCGTGCCGTTTTCGCAATTCGAACAGACCGCCATAAATACGGTGCTCGCCCTCTGCGGCGCGACCCTGACGACGTTCGTCTTGAGCGCGATACTCCGCAAAGGAAAAATCGCCGTTGGGGACATGGCGAACGCGGTGCTTGCCGGCGGCGTTTCCATCGGCGCAACATGCAATGTCGTCACGGAATGGCAGGCGCTGTTCATCGGGGCGTGTGCCGGAATTCTGAGCGTTACCGGCTTTGCGATCGTCCAGCCCTATTTGTTGAAAAAATTCAAGATCCTCGACTCCGCGGGAATTCATAACCTTCACGGAATGCCGGGGCTTCTGGGCGGTCTTGCAGCCGTTGCCGCAGTTCCCAGTGTGGCAAAGGCGCAATTGAGCGGAATTGTCGTGACCGTGGTTCTTGCGTTCGTGACCGGGTTAGCCGGCGGGTTTATCCTGAAGGCAACAGGCGCCAAAAAGGAGCTGTATCAGGATAAAGAGGAATTTTCGGTTCCGGCGTAATGGCGTAACCGGCGGAGAACATCGGACCTGCATAACGGAGGGGGCCGGAAGCCGATTTGACGGCTACGCCATTGCCACGGCTTTCACATCACTTGTTTGGGACCTTTGAGTTCAACCAATCGCGATCAAAGGTTGATATCGATGCTTTGGCAGCACGGTTTGACGATCCGGCACTCTGGAGCACGGTTTTGAAGGACGAGAACAACCCCAATTGCATCCCTCGCCCATCCTTACCTTATCATTAAATAATCGCCGATAACGCCGCACTGAGCATGTAAGATGATCTGCAATAAAGATCTGAAGATGGGCAATTGTAATTTTTGGGATGAAAGTTTACTCATTCTATTTTACCCCAGTTATCGCACTCTCAACAAATTTCCTTTTATCAAATACGCCACAGCCGTTCCGACCACAAGCCCAATCGCAAACCCGTTAGGAAGGCCCAGGCAGCAGAGCGCAACGACCAGCGCGACCAACAGATCGGATTTGGAACCGGCGATATCTTTGACAAACGACATGAGCGTGATGCCCTCGAACACCAGCACAACGCCGAGCACGGGCAGGGGGAAAACCTGGACGACATCGGAAAACCCTTTTGAAAAAAACAGGCCGAGGGTGAGAAAGAGCGACCCATAAATGAGGATGGATCCGCCGGTGCGGGCGCCGAACGCATAGTGGCCTGCCATGCCGCCTGCGCCGTGGCATGTTGGAATGCCGGATAAAAACGGATTGACAAGGTTCATGAACGAATAGGTCAGCCCGATTTTCCGGATGGAAATCCGCCTGTCCGGAAACAGATCTCCCACCGTCTGCTTTGTCGCAATAATTGAATTGGACAGCGACAGGGCGATCTGGGGCAGCGCAAGCGTCAAAAGGCCCTGCCAGACATCCCCCGGGGCCGGAACGTGAAAGGCGGGCAGCGACACGCCGAGGCTCTGGCCGATCTTGTATATGTCAAGTTTAAACGCCACGGCCCAGAGCGTGCCAAGCGCCATCACCGCCAGGGCGGCAGGGTATTTCCTCGAGCCCAGCAGGAACAGAATAATAAGGAAACAGACGCCGGCAAGAACATACCCTTCCGCGCCATCGGCCCCGACATACGTTTTGAGCGCAAGCGTCGCCAACGACAGGCCCAGCCCGAGCTGGATCCCACGCACCACGCAGAGCGGAATCAGGCGGCTCAGCAGGGAAAGGAGTCCCGTGGCACTCAGGACAAGCATGGTAACGCCGATGGCGAGTCCTGCCCCGTAAAGAACGTTGCCGGTAAGTTTCTGAGAAATCATAATCACGGCCATGGCCTTGAGGGGCTGGACCGGCATGGGCAAGCCGTATAAAAGGCCGGTGAACACCTGCATCGCGCCGAACATGATGAGCGAACTTGCCGGATCGAGTTTACAGGCAAGAATCATCCCGATGATGAGCGGCAGGTCGGTGCCGATGTCGCCGAAGCTGCCGGCCAGCTCATTGCGGTCGAAGCGGATCCGTCCCTTAAGGAATGAAACTGCCATACCGTTTCCTGCGGATGAAGTGGGTTATGCGCGGGCCTACTTCAGTTCTTTCCCCGTCGTCGACATCGACAGCGCAATGTGCTTCACGCCACTGATAAGTGATAGGGATTTTCTTTTTTCGTGAGGGGGTTGGTGTATAAAGATAGTTTCTTTACAGACGCTAAAATATTTCCCCGCTTTCCCGCGCCCATCGTCTGCCACCAGACCTTCTTCGAGGAAAAATATAGACATTTCCGACTCCTATTGTCAAATCGGTGAATACCGGTCTCGTGGCTTTGGTGCAAGCACAAAAAAAATAGTCGGGGTTGTCACGCGCAGGTTTTCTCGAAGAACCCGTAATCGAGCGTAGACTCTTCGACCTTAGGCGGCGGCTTCTCTTCCGGCGGCGGACGGATCGGCGGCTCCTTCCACAAACCGCAGTGCCGCAGAAAAGGCAAAAGACACAACAAATTGAACCCGACGGCTTCGAATTCCATGCCTTTGGGAACGTGAGTGACAATCTTCTCGATCACCGCCTCTTCCTTGATGAACGAAATAATCCTCAATTCACCGCCGCGCTCCCCGGCGGTCGTGGTGCAAACGAGGCTGCTGGTCCTGCCACCACATGATGAGATCCTTCTGATGCCGCACCTCGCTCAATTTGTAGGTAACCGGGACCTCCTTTCCCGTAAACGGATCT
>Ga0182027_10003732_pt1 | contig 23879 bp, 13 predicted proteins | sample 712E1DmetaG_FD_121300 | JGI IMG/M metagenome (GOLD analysis project Ga0182027, IMG submission 121300) | Permafrost microbial communities from Stordalen Mire, Sweden - 712E1D metaG (Illumina Assembly) | ecosystem: Environmental > Terrestrial > Soil > Wetlands > Permafrost | place: Sweden... | reverse complement strand
CGGAACGTGGTGACAGCCGTTTCACACATTTTACAACAGACGAACAATGTACCCTCTTAACCTTTTGGTCAATATTCCGTTCACCATTAATGTTCGGCGGCAATTTGCCGGATAACGATGCATTCACCTTATCCTTAATTACGAACGACGAAGTCCTCGCTGTCAATCAAAACAGCTATAACAACCGTGAGGTATATAATAACAATGGAATTATAGTATGGACTGCAAACATCCCAAACTCAAACGATGTTTACGTTGCAGTATGTAATACAACAGACAAAGTTCCTTCAGCGATAGAAATACCTTGGGATAGAATCGGGTTGATAAATAGTAGCTATAAAGTAAGAGATCTCTGGACTAAATCCGATTTGGGGAAATTTGATAATTCCATTTCGCTTTCTATAAATAAACATGGAGCAAGGCTTTTAAGAATTTCTCAATAATTCGAAGAGTCAAAATAATTCTATCAAACTCTGGACTATCATTTAAACAAAAATCCACCCTGGCGTATCCAGAGTAGGTTTTTATGTATTAAAACAGACTTGTTATATTTCTAATTTTTATTTGTTGTCATGAAACAGCATTTCCATAGGGATTACTTGTTTTTTCAGAGTCGACCCCTCAATACTTGTTTCGAGGAATAATCCTCCACCGGCCTGGAAAAACACAACTTCAATTTTGTGGAAACCTGTATTTAATGATGCAACCCCGTTATTCTCAATAGGACCATGTCTGCCGTCGTTGTTGACAATTAATTTTTCATCGACAAATAATTTTGTCCCATCGTCTGATTTTGTATAAAACATATAAAAACCGTCTTGGGGAATATTTATATAGCCGGAATATTTTACAGCAAAATTTTCACCTGAATTTTCTTCAGGTAACTTAAACTGTTCTATTGAACCATCCCTTACAACTTTCAGATTTTTAAAATCCGGAAGTCTAGTATAAGCTCCATCAAAGTATTGATATTTTAATCCGGGTTTCGGATTATCCAATTTCACTGCTGTTCCTTTTGCATTTACTTTTCCATTCAATTCAAAAACAATAACCGATTTTGCAGGCATGTTGATTTCCAAAATGTTATTGGTAAACTTAAAATCAGAAAACTCGCCGGGAACAACATTGTCCGGGTTTTCGAAAGAATTCAGCGCATTCATTTCATTTGAGGTTAGAATTCTGGCAGTTACCTTTATGTTTTTAAAATTTTCCAGGTTGACGGATATTATTTCGTTTGATTCAGGATTGACATTGCACAACGAAATATGTATTACACCTTGTGTATTCATTGAAGCTGAACCGTTCACCGCCGGGACAGAATCACTATTGAAAACGTAATTTGGAGTTTTTAAATCAAGAGGTAAAAGGATTGCATTCTGATGCACTTTATACATTTCGAACACATGATATGTGGGGGTCAGAACTATTTTATCACCCTTCGTAAGAATCATGGCTTGTAAAACATTTATCATTTGGGCAATGTTCGCCATTTTCACCCGGTCGCTGTGATTATTAAAAATGTTCAAATTACTCGCCGCTACAACCGCATCCCTCATAGTATTTTGCTGATACAAAAAGGCCGGATTGGTTCCGGGTTCAACTGCGAACCAGGTTCCCCATTCGTCTACTATTAATGCTACTTTTTTAGCCGGGTCGTACTTGTCCATTACCGCTGAGTGCATGTTAATGATTTCATTCATGCGTAATGTTTTCTTCATCACATCGAACCAACCGGCTTCGTTAAATACAGCGGCAGGTTTAGACCCTGCGCTTGTGTAATAGTGAAGAGCAAGTCCGTTAAAAATATTTCCCGACAATTTCATCAACACATCTGTCCAAGTTGTATCTTCAGCATTAGGACCAGATGCAATTTTAAAAACCTGGTTACCGCCGTAATTGCGGCAGAAATTTGAATACCTTCTCACGAGGTCGGCATAATACTCCGGACGCATCTGCCCGCCGCATCCCCAGCTCTCGTTCCCTATCCCCCAGAATTTGATTTTCCACGGTTCATTTTTTCCGTTCTTACGTCGGAGGTTAGCCATTGGATTTTCACCGTCAGAAGTAGTGTACTCAACCCATTTCGATAATTCCTCAACTGTTCCGCTGCCTACATTTCCGCAGATATATGGTTCCGCCCCTATCATATTGCAGAAATCCAGAAACTCATGAGTACCAAAACCATTATCTTCCACTACGCCGCCCCAATTGGTATTTACCATTTTTGGTCTGCTTTCCCGCGAACCGATACCGTTCATCCAATGATATTCATCTGCAAAACAACCGCCGGGCCAGCGTAGTACTGGAATGTTGAGTTTCTTCAGTGCTTCCACTACATCGTTCCTTATTCCGCGCGTATTCGGGATTGTTGAATTCTCGCCGACCCATATGCCACCGTAAATACAACTCCCAAGGTGTTCAGAAAACTGCCCATAAATATTTTTATTGATGATGCCGGCAATATTATCTGTGTTAATGGTAATGGTTGTCTTTTTGTTGTTTTGTGCCAAAGCAAATGAATTAATCAACAATAAAATGACAAAGAAACTAATTTGAAAACCAATGCGGGATGTTTTGATCGACCTCATTGCTATCTCCTTATTAAGATTATAATCTTTGTATGCCACTAATAATAAATTAATCGTACTAAAGTATTATTTTAGAGGCTCTTATTTTTTTTATCCATTGCTGAATACTTCTTCAAATAATATTGATGCATGAACCATGCGTCAAATTTCCCGATACTTTTCGCACCTCCTAAAAACTCTGCTTCGATAAATGCTTTGCATGCTTTTTCAAGTACCTGGCAAACTACAAAAGCCTCATCAATAGTACGGCCTATACAGACGGCTCCATGGTTTGCCATTAATGCCGCCATTCGTCCATTTAAAGCTTTCACTGTTTTACTAACTATTTTTTTTGTTGACGGCAAAGCATAGTCTGCCACACGAACACTCGGTCCGATAAGTTGTGCCATATCGTCCAAAATCGGAGGTACTTCGCGTCGGGCAGCCGCAACTGTAGAGGCATTCATTTGATGCGTATGAATAACAGCATTAATGCCTTTCCGTGTTCTATATATTTCACAATGTAGTTCTTTCTCTGAGGAAGGTTTTATATTGCCTTCATATTGAGAAGTGTGGTAATTCACTAAAACAATATCATTAAGTGTTAATTCCTCATAGGTTCTTCCGCTTGGCGTTATTGCCATGAATTTTTCATCAATACGAATACTCACATTACCCCAAGTGCGGGAAACCAATCCTTCGGTCAAAAGACGCTTTCCTGCTTCAATTATTTGTTGTTTTATATTTTCAATATTTTCCATGATGCAACTACCACTATGAATTTATTCGCTTTTAATTTATGAATCTTTCTGCATTTGCTATAATGTATGTTTTTTCCAATGCAGAGAAAATATTCTTATAATCTTTAAAAAGTTTGTCGAAAATTATCAAATGTGTAGAATCAGGTATAAAGGTTTTTTTTACGCGAATGATGTTATTGATATCGTGAAAACTTTTGAAGTGTCCGCTTCCGACAAATACGCAAGCTGCAGCACCAAGAGCGCCCGCCATAGTTGGTTGCGTTAAAGTTTCAACAGTTTTACCTGTTATATTTGCTATCCCTTGCATCCACTGGTCGTTTACTGAACCACCGCCAATCGCACGAATTTTCGATGGCGAAAGCCCGAAATCCCTTTTATAATTCTCAAAAACCCAGCGTAAATTAAAAGCAACTCCTTCGAGCAAAGCATTAACAAAATGTCCCCGTGTATGTTCGGGACCGAGATTAAAAACCGTTCCACGCGTGGTTGTTGTGCTTACAGGGCATCTTTCGCCAAACATCCAAGGGGTGAAAATTAAATGCTCTGACCCAGCCGGAATACCTTTAGTTTCTTTGTTAATAAATTCATATATATTTTTTATTGCAGGATCATTCTTTTCGTATTTATAGAATTTTTCTATGAGCCATTCAAGGTTAGCCCCGGCAGATTCTGTAACTCCAACAAGAAGATTCATATCGGGGGCAGCACTTTGTAAAACGACAGCTCCATTCTTATGTTTTATGTTTTTTTGGGTTGTTATACCTGCCCAGGCAGAAGTTCCCAAATAAATATGTGATTCGCCCTCTCCTGTGGAGCCTGAGCCAATTGCAGCGCTTTGAGTATCATCACAACCCCCGAAAACCTTAATATTTTCAGGTAAATCAAGTTCAGCAGCAGATTCTTTTGTCAACGTTCCCACAACATCGGTAGAGCGAACAAGCGATGGAAGTTTTTTTAAATCGAACCCAATGAATTTAAATAAAAGACGATCCCAATCTTTTTTCTTTAAATCAAACACATAAGAACAAGCTCCCGACCATTCGAATACTTGCTTTCCGGTTGCCCTGAATTTTAAATAAGCATTGACATCCAGAACTTTATCCATTTGACGATAGATATCCGGTTCATGATACTTTAGCCAGCGTAATTTTGGAAGTACGTCTTTACCTGTAATTTCAATTCCGATTATTTTCTTAAAGATGCTTTTCCCTCCGACCAAATTCATGATCCAACGGGCTTCTTCTTCAGCACGACCATCTACCCATGTAATATTATTTCTTAGGTGTTTTCCCGCTTTATCAACTGGAATTATTCCCATCGCCTGAGTAGAAAAAACTATGCCTATAATTTCATTACGATTTATCTTGCTTTCATCTAGCACTATTCTGGTATTAATAACCGAACCATTCCAATAATCTTCGGGGTTTTGTTCAGCCCATCCAGGTTGTGGATAGGTCAACGAATAAGGCGATGTGCTGTGAGCTATCACTTCTCCTTCTGCACTAATCAAGGCAGTTTTTATGCTGCTGGTACCAACATCGTGTGCAATTACGTATTTATTCAAGGTTTGTTTTTTCTTTTTAATTTGAAGTTTTAGACTCCTTCAATATTTTGAAGAACTCTATCAAATTTTGATAATGCATCATCAATAATTTCATCTGTATCGGCAAGACTGGTGTACATACGACTTCCGGCTAAAGTAACTAACCCTTCAGCCATATAAGCCGCTCCTATTTCTTCCATCATGTGTTTACGCATATTAATTTCTTTTAAAGCTGCAGGAATTGTCCAGGGCTTTAAGACGTTAACTTTAACGAACATAGTTCCTGAAGTTTCTAAATGACAAATAGAGCCTTGATTGTAGGCTACAAAAGGTAATTTGTATTTATCGATAAGTTTTTGTAGTCCTCTTGTTAATCTATCGCCGGCTTTACCTGCTACTTCGCACGCATTTGTTTTTTCGATTTCCACAAGTGTGTAATAACCTGCAAGAGAGCTTAAGGGAGTTGCAGACATTGTACCGCCAACCATAGCTCGTTTTTTACCTCCCTGAATTCCGGCGGCTAAATATTCCATTAAATCTCTTCGCCCTCCTAAACCTCCTGCACCTGGATAACCACCGGCAACGACTTTTCCAAACACCGTTAAATCCGGCTTTACATTGAAATAACCCTGGGCACCACTTAATCCAACGCGAAAGGCAGAAACTACTTCGTCAAATATTAAAAGAGCACGATATTTATCGCATAATTCGCGAACTTTTTTATTATAATCAAAATCAATGGGACGTGTGCCACTTTCTGGTCCAATGGGCTCCATTATTACAGCAGCAGTCCCTCCACGGAAGCGATTCATCCATAATTTCTGTTCTAATGATTCGATACTGTTTGGCCAAACTTCCTGTGTGTGTTTCCTGCAACTTCGCGGGATCCCGTGCGCTTCAAAGCCGCCCGTACCGGGGATCCGGAGTGCATATACCATCTGGTCGCTCCAGCCATGATAAGCACCTCCTGCCTTAATGATTTTCTTTTTCCCTGTTGCCAAGCGTGCTACACGTATAGCCGCCATCACAGCTTCTGTTCCACTTCCCAGCATACGAAATAAATCTACTGAAGGGAAATGGTTGCAAATAAACTCTGCAATTTTCAATTCATATTCATGAAATAATCCGGTTGAAGGACCGCATTCATCCAATAACTCTTTTACCTTTTCTTTAACAATAGGATAATTACTTCCTAAAACAGTTGGTCCGCCGGCCTGAATAAAATCTATATATCTATTACCGTCTTTGTCGTACAGATAAGCACCCTCGGCTTTTGTAAACGCCAGGGGAAACGGATAATTAAACGCAAGATTATGTTGTACCCCCCCTGGAATATATTTTCTGGCCCGTTCGATTATGAGCTTTGAAGCAGCACATTTTTCATCGAAATGGCGTAAATATTTTTCCATTTCAGGACGTTTAAGCGCACGGATTGGTTGAGCTAGTAAAGTATCTAGTTTTTGTGTTATCTCTTGAACATTGGGATAGTTATTTATTGAAAATCCTGGAGAATTATTAGTCATAGTACTCTCGTTGTTCTTAAATCTATCTAATTACCTAGAATTATAGTGATGCCAAAACCTATTTTATTACAGGATTCTATTTCCCAAGTATTTGCCGAATTTCCCGTTCCTCAATATTATCCCGTGTAACAAGTTTTACTCCCGTATTGATTTTTCGAGAGATTTTTTTTCCATGGATGTAATCAACGAGCGTTTTAACGCTTGAAGAGCCCATAAGAATCGGGTTTTGTGCAACAAGAGCTTGAATCTCTCCCTTCTTTAAAGCCTCAACGAGAGATTCTGAAGGATCAAAGCCAACAAATATGATCTTGCCAGTCAATTTGGTCTGCCGAAGTGCTTGGAGCATGCCCGTGGTCGATGATTCATTAGGACAAAAAACCCCATCGCTCTCCTTGAGTTTATCCATCATATTCATACTGGTAGCCCATGCGTTGGTAGCTATACTGCCAGCATAGCGGTCTTTTGCAATCACCTGAATCCCTTTGTGCTCAGCGATCGCTTCCAGAAATCCTTCTTCGCGCTCTGTTGTACTCGCTTGGCCAGCGACATAACGCAAAAGGATTACCTTTCCTTTGCCATGAAGTAGTTTTGCAAGATGCTGACCTGCAAGATTTCCACCTTCTTTATTATCGGTGCCAACAAAAGTTATAAATTCCTTTCCAGGCGTCCCTTCGAGTGCACTATCAAAAATTAAGACTGGTATTTTTTTCTCTAAGGCATGAGAAACAGGTGCCACCAATTCATATTTATCTATTGGTGAAAGGATAATACCCGATACACCTTCTTTAATACAATCCTCAATGATTGAAATTTGTTCCTTTTTATCACTTTCTATTGTTGGAGCTTTCCATATGACTTCAATATCTTTTAAAGTTTTAGCCTCTGCGTTGACTCCTTTCTGCACAGCTTTCCAGAAATATTGCGTCGAACCTTTTGGAATGACAGCAATTTTGCATTTTGTCTGTTGGAAAGCGTATGATTGCCATAGAAGCATGAGGGTAGTCACAATGATAATACGAGCGGTTGTTTTCAGCATACTGTTTCCTTTGTTTGGTAAAGTATTTATTAAATTAGGAACAAAAGCACCTTTTATCTGCGTCTTAGGTATGATCGACAATTATTTAACAGTTGGTGGTAATACTTTATTTCCCCATTCTGAGGGATTAGGACTCATCTCAAAAATCAATTCTCCTCCGTTCACGATATCTTTATGATCAATCCAAGCCTGATCAAACGGTTTACCGTTGAGTGTTGCCGATTTAATAAAAACATTCTTACCGGAAAGATTATGTGCAAAAATTTTAAACTCTTTTCCTTTTTCGAGATGCAAAACTGTTTGCTTAAAATAAGGTGCAGTAATCAGGTAATACGACTGTCCGGCGTTCGGATATATACCCATCATATGAAATGCGAGCCATGATGACATGGCACCCGAATCATCGTTGCCGGGGAGTCCTGCTCGCGAACTATTATAACACTTATCAATAGTAGATCTTGTACATTGACTGCTGAGGTCGGGTCTTCCTATCCAATGGTATAGGCACGAATTAAGAAAACAAGGTTCGTTGCCAACATCATACAAACCGCTATTAAAAAAAATATCCAGTCTTTTTGCGAATGCGTCTTTGCCCCCACACCTTTCTATTAACGTCGGAACATCATGAGGAACATAGAAAGAATATTGCCAGGAAACGCCTTCATAAAAAAATCCGCACCACCAGCAAACGCAAATAGGCCACTCCAATGCCAATGGAGTATATCGGACATAATCTCGTCGACCGTTTTCAACATCGCATTCAATACTGTCTACCCATTTGCCAGATGCATCTTTCGGCATTATAAATCCTCGGGCTCCGTGATCTTCGACATCTCGCCAAAGATTCTGCCAGTTATTGGATTGTTTTATAAACCGCTGATACTCGCCCATACGTCCCAAACCCTTTGCAACTTGAGCTAAACAATAATCATCGTACGCATATTCTACGGTTCTGTTGCCTGCACGCACAAATGTTGTTGAGACATAACCAAGATTATTATAATCTGTAAGTCCGCCGCGGCCTTCTTTTTCTTCGTTATCTCCAGGAGGAAACATTGCATCTTTCAGCATTGCTTTTAGTCCAAGTCCATAGTCAACGCCTTTTAATCCTTTCACGAAAGCGTCGGCAATTACTACTTCGGCGTTGGAACCCCCTTGAGTTCGACCGTTGCAGTTGCCGCTTCTCGCATCGGGCATGTAGCCGTCACACTTATAAATATCAAGAAGTGCATTGACAATATCAGCCTGACGCATCGGGTCGATAAGAGTGATTAAAGGAAATGAAGAACGGAACGTATCCCATATTGCATAAAAATCGTCGTAATACGGCTGTGAAGAAATCCACAGCGGGTTCTCCCCGGTTCTATCAACCGGCATTAACATAGTATGATACAATGCAGTGTAGAACATTATCTTTTGATCGGGAGTACCTTCTATTTCAATTCTTTTCAATAATGCTTCCCATTTATTTTGAGTCTCCTGAAGCTCTTTATTAAAATCCCAATGAGGAATTTCATTTTCAATATTTGATTTGGCTTTCTGCGAGCTGATAAATGATATACCGATTTTCAATTGGATTGTGTTTGTTTGTTTATCATCAAAGTATAAAAAAGCTCCAGTTTTTTCACCGGAATCGAATTGTCCTTTTTCGCCAGGAAATAATGATTTCCCTTTCCATGTTCCGCTGCCTGTAAACGGATGATCAAAGACAGCATAAAAATAAACCGTATATGCCTTGCCATTATTCCAACCGCCGCGGATTCTGCTGTATCCCTGCACTTCCGTGTTCGACAAGATTTGAATTTCAGAACCAACAAATTGTTGTGCTTCACGGGAATCCGGAATCGGTTTTTCTCCAAGGAAAAAGCCCGCATCAATCTTAATTCCTTTTTTATCGTTTCCTGAAAAATTATAACGATGAAATGCAACCCGGTCGGAAGTGGTTAATTCAACTTTTATATTCCACTTCTTTAGATTGACGCAATAATATCCAGCTTTAGCTTCTTCATCCGAACGTAATGACTTCTGATATATTGAATTAAACTCGCCGGCAAAAGGCATAACGGAAATGTTTCCGTATTTAGGTCCCCCGCCGGTTCCACTCACATGCGTTTGACTGAAGCCGAAAACCGTCACGAGAGTATCTGGCTCATAACCACTGTTGCTCCCAATATTACAATCAGGTCCTGGTTTTACCATTCCAAATGGACAGGATGGACCTATGAAAACATGTCCATCCCTTTCAGAGCCAATGAAAGGATCAATATAGGAGTGCAAGGATTGAGCAGATACATGATTGGACAAAACACTAAGGAAGATAATAAAGGTAAAAATTCTTTGTATACTTACGATGTCTGATTGTTTCATAATAAATTCCTATTGATTTCTAAAAATAATTAGACCTATAATATTTTTTTATTAGCGACTGACGTTGCATCGTGATAATGTTTCGACAACCCATTGCATTTTCGATAATATGCCGATTGAACTTCATTATTAATTCCATAAAAAATCATTTCATTTTTCGTTTTCGCTTTTCATTCAATTGTAGGAGACTAAACAGAATATTTCGAACCATTTCTATAAAGCATCATTAATGAGTTTTTGCTTCATTATTTATACTACTTTATTAAGCCATAATTCGAGGAACAGTGCATTATTGAAGTGCGTTTAAATAATTTAACCATTCCTTTTCCCAATCATCAAAAGATTTTTGCGTTACGTTATAAAGAGATGACTTAAAATCAGTAATTGAGTAACAGTTCAAGAAATTAGATTTTCCCATGTTTTGTATAAGATATCTTACAAACGAACCTGAAAAAGAATAAAACGCTTCACCTATATAATAAGTAGTAGGATCAACCCAATAAAATCCATTAGTGCCGATATAATTGAGAGCTTCTTGAGTGAGAACAGTGCCAATGAACCGTTTTGCATGTTTATGTAAATCTTCAGAATAATTTGGCCAAAGCTTTTCAACACCTAATGTATCCGCTAAATGAACAGCGAAACCCTCAAGCAACCATGTTGATGATGCTTTCATTGAAAATATATGGACCGTTTCATGGCTATACATACTTAATAATGAATTATCTTTTGTGATTGAAACAATAGGGATCGATGAACCACCATAACATCGTGGTATTATGCCTGGTTCAACAAAATAGCTCACTTTCCCTTTGAATCCATTATATTCTTTCTCAACATTAGTATTCAAATAAACACATATACGATTGATCACTGTATCAACATTAGCAGATAATGTTACCACCTCGCTATCAGTGATATAATTGGGTATCATCATCAACCGAGAATACCTATTCTCTTTAATGACGGTGAATTTAGATATATCGAAATCACTCCTATAATGATATATATATGAATAATCATAATTTATATTTTCAGGTTCGGTAGGATTTTCTTTACATCCGCTCCATAAAAGAATAGAATAAAATACTAAACCCATAGTTAGGGGATGAATATATGCTTTTCGTTTCATCTTCATATTACTCCTGCCTCACAGCCTTCGGTAATAAATCTTTCATTTTCCATGGCCGACGAAAGATAATCGTCATTGAGTTTTTTGAATCGTCCCCTGAGCTATCACTTTTTCAATATGACCCAATTATTTATCTACTATTTTTGCGCGTTATTCTATTCTTAAACTCTTCCCCTTCACCTCTATACTAGAAGATACATAAGCAATCTTAAATTTTTGCAATTGACTAGGTTGACCACCTCCAACAGAAATTGTTATGGTTCCCGGTTCTATTAATCTATTTCCATTGTCATCAATTACAGACATTTGTTTGGGTTTTAAAATAAAGGCAACATTCTTTTGTTCTCCCGATTTCAAATGTATCCTTTGAAATCCTTGTAACGAACGAATAGGAACCGGGTAAGGTGAATTTTTAACACCAACATAAAGTTGTGCAATTTCATCACCTTCAATCGAAGAAGAATTCTTTACATCTACACTGACAATTACGGAATCTCCGACATTTATCTCAGTAGGCATTTGCATATTTGAATATTGAAAAGTAGAATAGCTCAACCCAAAACCAAACGGATATAAAACTTCTCCTTCGAAATATTTGTATGTACGGCCTTTCATTTCATAATCTTCAAACGGCGGTAATTGATCTACCGATTTATATAATGTTACAGGCAATCGTCCTGCTGGATTGTAATCACCGAATAAAACGTCTGCTATCGCGTTCCCTCCTTCTTCCCCAGGATACCAGGATTGAAGAATAGCTGGGATGTTTTCGGCTGCCCAGTTTATCGACAGTGCACTTCCACTCATTAAGACCAACACAATAGGCTTTCCTGTAGCATAAAGTTTTTTTAGAAGGTTATCCTGAATAGCTGGAAGACCAATGCTGTCGCGATCGCCGCTATTAAATCCCGGGTAATTGACTTTCATCTCTTCGCCTTCAAGTGATGGGGAAATTCCTCCAAAGAAAATTACCGCATCCGACTGAGAAGCAAAATCTACGGCTTCTTTCATCTGGTCCAAATCCCGATCCAGGGCATATTCAAATTTAATGACCCCATCTCCCCCGGCCTGATAATATTCGATTTTGATATCGTAGGTTTTTCCACCAACCATCTCAATCTCCTTTTGAGAGGTCGTTAATGGTTGGTTTTGCCACATGTCTATAATAAGTTTATTGTCAATGAATAAACGGTAACCATCATCCCCTGTCAGTGAAAGCAAGTATTTCCCCGATTCAGGAACATTTAATATTCCTGTCCATCGTGCAGAGAAATTGGTTTTCATGGTCATTCTATTTGGTGGATTTACATTCCAGTCAAAATCAATTTTTTTATCGACCCGCTCTACAACCGGTGTTCCTGCTAAATCCTTATTGTTAAAATAGTCGGCGTGCAATCCCTGTTTTTCCCCAAAACTCAGTAAGTTGGGTGTTACCACCTCCAACTTATTCGCAGGAGTAATCCAGTTGCACCCTTTAGAAAACAATACTTTGGTTGTTGAAGATACTTTGTTTTTGATCCCTTCGAGCGGGTTCACTGCCTTTGATGGCGTTCCATTATAATTGCCATACATTACCCGATCGTTACTTGCGTTAGGACCGATGACAGCAATGGTTTTTAGATTTTTACTTAAAGGGAGTGTATGGTTAGAATTTTTCAGCAGCACAATGGATTCCTGAGTTGTTTTCAACGCCATCATGCGGTTTGCTTCGGTATTGTTAGCACTAAATGGAACTTTAGCATATCCTACAAGACTGTCGGGATCAAATAAACCTAATCGGAACCTGGCTTCAAACAACCGTTTCAGACTTACATTGATCTCCTTTTCCGTAATGAGTCCCAACGCAACAGATTTGACTAATGCGGTATATGTATCTCCGCAATTGAGGTCGCAACCAGCCTTCACCGAAATGGCTGCCGCTTCGGCATCGGTTTTTACGATTTTATGATCACGCCAAATATTGGCAATTGCATCACAATCGGAAACCACATAACCTTTAAAACCCCATTTTTCACGAAGTATTTCCTGCAACAACAATGGGTTTGAGCTGCATGGATTATTAAGATATCGGTTGTAAGCACTCATAATTGACCATGCGCCACCTTCACGGATCAGAGCTTCAAATGCCGGTAAATAGGTTTCAATTAGGTCGCGTTTGTCGGTAACTGCATTGAAGGAATGCCTGAAACGTTCGGGACCACTGTGTACTGCATAGTGTTTAGGTGTTGAAACGGTTTTCAAGTATTTCGGGTCATTCCCTTGAAGCCCCTTTACAAAAGCAATTCCTATACGAGAAGTCAGGTATGGGTCTTCGCCATAAGTTTCTTGTCCCCGACCCCAGCGTGGATCGCGGAAAATGTTGATATTGGGCGACCAGATTGTTAAACCTTGAAGCTGAGTTTTATCGCCGATGCGAATGCCTTCATGATATTTTGCCCGTGCTTCGGTTGAAATGATATCAGCTACATTAAAGATAAGGCTAGGATCCCAGGTTGCTGCCATACCTATAGCTTGAGGGAAAACCGTTGCAATACCAGATCTTGCAACACCATGAAGTGCCTCGTTCCACCAGTTGCAGGCAGGAATTCCCAACCTTGAGATTTCTGGGGAAACATTGATCATTTGCCCCACTTTTTCCTCAAGGGTCAATCTTGAAACAAGATCGTCAACTCGCTGTTCGAAGGAAAGCGAAAGATCCATAAATGGCAATTTATTTCTCTGTTGCCCGGACAAAACTCCAAACGAGAAAAATATACAAATTAAGATTAGAAATAATATATTTTGTAAGCGCATCTTTATGGCATTCAAAAACAATTATGATTTTTTATATAGAACTTTTACAACGAGAAACAAAGTGCCAGTCACAATAAGGTGTTGCTTCAATTGAGGAACCAGATCCAGCCGGCATCATTTAGCTTTTAAGAGCTCCACTCCATGCGAAGGAATTATGGAATTATAACTTTTCTGAAATTTCCCAATATCTTTTTGTGTCCATAAATTTCTTAACGTTACTGAAGACTGAAATCCAATCTCACCCAAATTCAAATCATAATTAACTGTGTGATCCGAAAGATTAAAGATACCTATGGCTCTGTGACCGTCCTGCAATTTTTTAACCCAAACTTGAATACTGTCGGTGTTAACCAAGCGACGTGCTTGATATCCTAACGGATCTTGATCGATGTCAAGCACTTCATCATTTGTTAACAAATTCAAAGTGAATTCGTCAAGCTTTTCCAAATCGCAGCCGATAAGTAAGGGTGCCGAAAGAAGCGACCAAAGACTGATATGCGTATATTGTTCATCGGGCGTTAATCGTGTCGGGTGAGGATTATCACCCCATCCCAGCCATCCTACTATAAGCATGTCGGGATCATTCCAATGACCGGGTTTGCTATACGGTGCATCATCAACCTGGTCAAAACCGATTTTCTTTAAACTTTCCCACGTATCTGTAATGTCCCCTGTTGTTCTCCATAAGTTGCCACCTACTTTGTCGCCCCATTCCCAAACATTTCCCATCCCGTACTGGCACAAACTATAAACAATGTCTCTATCAATATTATCCAGCTCTTTGCGCATGACTTGATATGGTTTCATGAGTTCCGGAAGAGAATTGTCTTTAGCGATGTCTGCATAGGAACACCAATCATATTTTAGATAATCAATTCCCCAATTGGCGTAGGATTGAGCATCATTTTTTTCGAAGCCGTAACTTGCAGTATATCCTCCACATGTTGTTTCTCCAGGCGATGAATAAATGCCGAATTTCAGACCGAGCGAATGAATTTCATTTCCTAACTTTTTCATATCGGAAAATTTTTCATTGATAATGATGTTGCCGTCTTTGTCACGTTTCGGCTGTTGTTGTTTGGATTGAATTTCCCAGCCGTCATCAATATTTATAAAATTCCAGCCGTGGTCAGCCAGCCCTTTATCTATAAATGCGTTTGCTGCTGCTAAAACTCTGTCTTGAGCTATATTGAGCCCCCAGCAATTCCAACTATTCCAACCCATTGGTGGAGTAAGTGCAATTTTATCTCCAATGACAATTTTAAAATTTCTTTCTGCGTTACCCTTTTCATTTTCTGCTTTAAGATGAACCATGTATTCACCGGCCTGCTCTCCTCTACCGATAATAATGCCTGAATTTTCATCCAACGTTAATCCTTTGGGAAGATTATCACTGGAAAATTTAAGAGGACGTTTTCCGGTAGCCGGGATTCTAAATAAGAAAGGTCTGCCGGGTCTCTGTCCGTAAACTTTAGTGCCGTTGAGTGCTGGTTTTTCATCTGCTGAAGGAGTAAGAATGTACGGTGTCGCTTCAGTTACTACTAGGGGAGTTTCGTCTTCAAAAAACTTGAATGTATACTGTACATAACTCGATTGTGTTTGTCTTTTCATTGCATATGCCAACTCCTGGGTTTGCTCTTGAGTAAGATTTATTTCAAACGATCTATCAAGAGCAGTTTCATCATTAATTTTATTTTTGACAAGAATGTTGAGTTGACCTCTTATACCATGTTTTTGCGATTGGTTTACAAACCATAAATTTTTTCTGATTGAGTCAGCGACAAAATGAAACGCTTCCCTGTTATAATCAAAAACCAGGTAATCTTGAAGTCGCGGTGTGGTTATCTCCAGGTTCCCTGAATAAATTCCGCCGCCACCACCACGGTCAAATACTCTGACGGCAATAACATTTTCCTTATCCCATAGTATTCTTGGATCGCCAGCGCTTAACGAATATCTCCTTTCAATACTCCATTTTGAAGTCGCAGGGTTGCCAAAATCGGTGTCGGCTTTTTGTCCGTTCGGCGCATTGATTCCATTTTCACCGATCAATTGTCCATTCAAAAAGACTTGGTCCTCATCATCGATTTTACCCATTTTAAAAAACACTTCGTCTTTTAACTTTGCATTCTTTATTAAAATGGAAGGAATAAAAACTTTAATTCTGTACCAGGCGAGACCATCATAATCAACATAACCGTTCTTCTCCCAGGTTTTATCGACTGTAATGCTTTTCCATTTGGAATCGTCAAACTCCGGACGTGAGTAATTCAGGTTATCGCCTGTAACAAACTTCCAGCCGTTCTCAAGTTTAATCGAAGAATCATTAGCGGTATCAGTTTGACTCTTCAATACCGACAAAAAGAAAATTAAGAGTAAACCCAATAAAGTCTTTTTCATTTTGCAATACACTGTTTATATGTCAGCAGAATTAATATATTTTTACAACTGCGAACAAGGTACCAATTACAATAAATACTATCACAATCGAAACTAAAAATCCGACAGTATCCTGCTTATTCCATTTATAGATTTCCCAATTCGTACGAGGGAATAGCAGAAAGTTTTTTGTTTTTTCAGGATTATTATATGCCCCAAGTACATCTTGTGCGTCAACCTCAGGACCCAATCCTCGAACTCTCGTTCTCATCTTAAGGAAAAACTGTTCTGTCTCTTTATCATGATTTGGTCGGGTTAATAATGAAACAACAATTAATATCAGAAAAGGAAAAATCAATCTTATCAGCATTCGAATTGTTTCATTCAGTGCATAAGGATTCTTTTGAAGGTTAAAACCAAGCGATTGTAAAAGAAGAAGTTCCGGAAAAAAATAACCATGCGCTTCAAGTTTACCGCTTCCATTAAGCACCGGTTGTTGAGACCATAATATAGCTTTTGATGGCAACACAAATGTTTTCGAATATTTTTCTCCTAAACTAAGTCTTTGCGGGCACTCACCGATATTTCTTCCAGTTGTATTTGCTTCTTGCCATTTCAGTATTTCTTTATTTCTTTGTTCAACATCAATTTCCCGAGCAACATATGTACGCACAACAGGATCGGGCTGTGTCTGAAGAAGCATGACGTTATTCGTTTTTATTCCTGGAACAACATTAGATATAACAAGAGGGAATAAATAAAAAATACACAAGGTAACCAAAATAGATGTCCACGCGCCTTGCCTGTTAGCGCGCCGCCATTTTAAACCAAGCCAAAAAGCAGCAGCAAATATCACAAAAAATTCCCAAATAAATTTTAAGATTTCGAAAATGCCGGTGAATTGTGTTGCTACAATTGCCCCGCCAATCAAAAATAAGCCACCTAAAACTCTTCCTGCCAATACATAATGCTTTTCACTTTTCCCTGTTACTAATGGCATATATATATTGTGAAGAAGCAACCCGGAAACAGTAAGCATAAGTGAATCTGCAGTTGCCATTAAAGCAGCCATCATAGATGCAATCATCAAACCGACTAACCCAAAACCCAAAGATCCCAATAAATCATGAGTTGCGTATCCCCAGAGTAAATCTGAGTTTTGAATTTTACCTGTATATAACAGAACAGCTGAAAGTCCTACAACGCCCCATAGAATGGTGCAAAATCTTTTTATAAAAACTCCAGTAACAAAACCAAAACGAGCCGATTGTTCATCCTTGGCTGCAGCATTTGTAACTAACTGATTTGGCTGAGTTACAACAGTTATTCCAGCAATAAGAGCAGCAGCGAAAATAAAATACCAGGTAAAGTCTATTAACGTTGGCGAGCCAAAGATTTCGAAAAAAGATTCTGGTAATTTATCGTGAAGTATTTTTAATGCGCTCTCACCACTACCAGTTCCATAAGTTGCAGTTATTTTCATCCACGAAAACGGTATTAGCATGAAAGAAAGTATAATGATGAAAGTCCCTTGCAGCATATCCGTATAAAACGCCGCTACTAATCCGCCCATCATTGCGTGTATCATAATAATCAAACAAACCACCCAAATAAGTGTGAATTCATTAATGTATGAAAAGACATTGTTGGGTTTAAGCAGTCGTAATTCTTTCAACCTTTCTTGTTCCATTGCAGAAAGAGTTTTGGAATCTTTTTCTTCTAGATTGCTTAATTCTTGAGCAAGCTGATATTCTTTTTGTTCGCTAATACTAAAGTCGGAAGTCTGTTTAGGAGTAATAGCCAACACAGTTTTACTCATCGCAGTATACCCAACTGAAATCAACCCCATCATACCAACGGCAGCAATGATAGCATAGGTTGCTGCCATTTTTTTTGAGCCATATCTTTCTTCATAGAAATCTCCCATGGTAAGAACTCTCATTCTACGCTGCCATGGTGAAGTAATCCAGAAAAGAGGTGTGGAAAAAGCCATTAACAAAGAGCTCCATATTCCGGCCGCCCCATTTCTGAAAGTTGTCGTTGCAACACCCACCGGTCCGTCCGCTGATGTTGCCTGACCGAAACTAGCAAACGTTTGAATCACTTTGCCAAATTTTCTTCCACCCAACAAATAGTCTTCACGGTTTTTAATTCTTTTACTTGCCCAAAATGCAATACCTAGAATAATGGACAGGTAGACAGCTATGACAATAATATCAATGAAGTACATCCCATAAATCATAACAGATTCCCTTATTCCATATGCAAGTTAGGGCAGTTGAGAAATTCCATCTTTTCTGAATCGGCTTTTGCGGCCTGACCGTGGATATTTATTACAGACAAATTCTCTACATTTTTTGCATGCAACACTTTATTAAAATAGCCGGGATTCTCTTTCCCCCACTCCACGGAACAATTGGAAACAGTAATATCTTTTGCAGTATCGAAATAGAATGCAGAAATATCATCCTTCAGTAAACCAATTGTATCCGATGGACGTAAATCATATATGCCTCCTTCGAACTTGGTTTTCTTCTCAATTCTAAATGAAGAATTTTCTATTTTCACTCCGTTTATTTTTTCTTCTTCCCCACCAATAAACACACCGTTTTCACTATCACAGAAAATATTACTGAAAAGTATTTTACTTACTTTCCCCACTTTACCGACTGTCTGTCCTTGAGCAAATCTTATATTAGAATCTTTATCGGCACTGGCTTTTCTCTTATAAGCAGTAACATAAATTGGTTCTGCTTTTCCCCACCATATGTCATCAAACAATCTTCCTTCTATATAAATATTTTTGAAAACAATGTTTTCGACTACGCCTTCATCCCTGTTCTGAATACCTATCCCTCTGTTGCTTGATCTTATGATACAATCCGAAACGATTACATTTCGTATCGCATCCATGTTTTCGCTGCCTAATTTAATTGAACAGGAAGTTGAAGTCATAATACAATGGGAAACAATTACATTTTCTGTCGGTCCGCAATCTTCATATTCTCTTCTTGTTTTTAGGCAGATACAATCATCACCGGATTCTATATGACAGTTCGTTATTCTCACATTTCTTGTATGGTCTAGATCAATGCCATCAGAGTTCCTAATCTTTAAACTGTTTAGTATAGTTACACTTTCTATTTTTACATCATCACAGCCGATGATGTGTAAACACCAGTAAGCAGAATTTTTGAATGTGACATCGCGAATAAGTAGATTTTTTATATTGACTAAAGTGAGCAAATGAGGGCGAGGATCAATTACCTTAAACGGTTTTAACACATAAGCAGCTTTTTCCTCTGGACCCATAAATGCGATTCCATTACCATCAATTATTCCTCTACCGCTGATAGTAATATTTTCTGCATTCTCTCCGCCAATCCAAATTGTTCCTTCGCCCAAATTTTCTCTGAATGCACTTTTTTTATAAACAGATTCATCAGGATGAGCAAGAATAATCGAACCGGCTTCAACAAATAAATTCACATTGGATTTTAAGTCGAATGGTCCTGACATAAAAATATTGTTGCCAGGAAGATAAACAGTACCGCCTCCAGATTTTGAACAATCGTTAATTGCATTCTGAAATGCCTTAGCATTGTCCTTTACACCACCGCCAATTGCCCCGTAATTTGTTACATCGAATACTTTCATTTCTCTTTTCCATTGAAAAATGTCAACTATTTTTCAATTGATTACTTCAACAAAAATCGGATTAGAATAAAACCACAAATCTTTCCACGCATCCTTTTCATTATTATCACCTACTAAAACATCGCATAACGGGTTTCCGTTTTCATCGGTCTCGTTTTTTGTATTAACAGATATGTTCGTTCCTCTAAGCCTGAAGTACTGAGAATGTTCAGCTTTAAATGAATATGTAAAATATCTAAATCCGTCACTTCCCTTTTCACAATCGCCGATAGAATACCTTTTTAAGATTTTGGTTGAACGGTTGATCGGCATATTATATTCGCCTGATTCCGGGGGAACCATCCCGGCAACATCACCGCTGATCAAATCAATATGATCAACTTTTACACTGTCTTCGTTATAATTTTTTATTATACTTTTGAAACCGATTTTAATGGTTACTATAGAACCCTTAACTGCTTTTAATGATTCTCCCATTTCCGCAGCAGTTCCGTTTGCTTCGGCAGTAAAGTTTAAATCGGAAATCAAACCCCCGGTAGCAACAAATATTTTCCCTTTTCTCATGCCCTTGATAAGTGACTTGTAACTCGTATCATCAACCCATATATAATTTTTGGAATACTCACCCGGCCAGGAATCTTCACTCGGTCTATGAAAATCCGAATTCGTAAAAACCCAAAATCTTCTTCCTTCACCGAGCAAGGCGTCCCATAATCCGCCAACCTTTGCAAGCATGAAATCTGCGCCACCATATGTTTTGGAATGATAATTAATACCATCCCCCAATTCAAAGTCGTATTTGCACCGCGAACCTTGAACTTTTTGATGCCCCGGTAATCCTTCAAATCCAACTGCTATTTTGGGAGCCGTGTTAATGAAATCCCTAAAATCGGAAATAGTATACTGCAACATTCGTGAGGGATGATTGATAATAAAATAACTTTCATCGGGATATCTATTTTGCAGGTAATTGAGCGCAACCAGCGAGTTCTGGTGCCTGTTTGCATTTTGCTTTTTTAATTCCGCCTTCCAAGTCGAGAGGGTATCTTTGCGGTCGAACATATAATTAAAATTACTTATTGCCGTACCTGTTTCGGAAAGTATTCCAATGTCTCCATGATCGTGCCCGGGAATATTCCACTCAACGCCTTGAATAACCAATTTGTTCGTGTATTTATTTCTAAGTCTAATTACTTCAGGGAAAGATTTCTCCAATAGCTGAATTGTACGTGAATAATTTTTAAACTGTCTTGCACCGGTTGCTATGAGAGTATCATAATTCTTAATAGAAAAAACGTTACCCTTATCATCAGTTCTTTGGAAATCATCATTCACCCTGAAAAAATGTCCGCCGTGATCCGTAATCGCAATTGCATCAAGACCAAATTCTTCAAACGAATATTTAGCAATTTCAGCAGGCGTAATGTCACCATCGCTCATAGTGGTATGAATATGGAAATCTCCCTTCAGCCAAAAACCGTTTTGAGCATAAAGCGGTGACGCAGCAAACGCATAAATGAAAACAATAATGAACGTGGGAATAAATAAAATCTTCCCACGTAAATTATCAATTGCTTTTTTACAGCTTTTATTCATTTAAATAAGAGTTCCTATCTAACACAAAGCAAGAAAGCATATATTTTTTTAGGTACTAAGGTTTCATTACTATCTTCATCGCTTGTTTTGGAATATGCTTCAATGTTTTAAGGTCTAATCCTAGTTTTGCGAATGAAGACACACCATCTTTCAATGGGATCACTTCAGTGAAGAACGGTTTCATATCAATTTTATTAGATTGGAATATTTTTATTGCTGGAAGACATGTATTCTGACCAATGTAAGAACCAAGAATTTTAATAGCTTTCCGTGTAATTGTATTCGGGGTAATTGTAGCTTTGATACTGCTGTCCATTCCAAACGCTAAAATTTTTCCACCTGGCGCTACATAATTAACAGCATTCTCTAATTGGCTTCCGCACGCATCGATAACAATATCAGCGCCTGTTCCATCTGTGAATTTCATTACTTCTTTTTCTAGGTCGACAGCGTTCGGATCGAATACTGGAACACCGAGTCGTTTTGCAATGCCTCTTCTAAATTTATCAGTTTCCGAAACCATAACTTTTAAAGCAACATTTTTTGAAAGTGCGGTAAACAAATATCCAATTGGTCCAAACCCTAAGATTACAACCGAGTTGTAACATTGCATCTGAACTATATTCATACCGTTCAATACTGTCGCTAAAGTTTCAATTTGCGTTGCCGTTATATCATCAATTTCATCGGGCACTTTATAACATGCGTTTTCTGGCAGAACACAATATTCCGCATAACCGCCGTCTTGAAAGATCCCGATCGATTTATCTTTCAACCAATCGCATTGGCTGCTGTTGCCAGATCTGCAGTGTTCGCATAATCCGCAACGAAGACTGTTATCAACTGCAACACGGTCACCAATATTTAGAGTTGTTACTGCCGAACCTTTTTCAACAACAGTTCCGCAAAACTCATGTCCTAAAACATTTTTGTTACCAACAACATGCTTCCCTTCCATAATTTTAACATCTGATCCGCAAATTCCGCATGCTATTATTTTTACTAGCACTTGGTTCTCAGAACTTATTTTGGGAATCGGTCTATCTTCATATTCAATCTTACCCAAATCTTTATAGACCAACGCTTTCATGGTTTTCATTTTTCCTCCATGTTATTATTTAATGATCGAGAACAGAAATAATCTGACATTTGTCAATACCATGAGAAATAGTAAATTCCAAAACATCTAGAGTATTCTTTCCCTTTTAATTATTTATTTGCCACAGATTGTGGCAGTTTATTTTAAAAATCAAAGTATCCTTCTTCAACGGCCTATCTGGAGATATTCATTTTAACTGGAATGACTGATTCAATAACGTTACAGGATGAATTACATCAAGACCTGTGCCTTGTTTAATTTGAATCTGACAAGTTCCACAACCCGATAATACAAAGTCCGGATTCGTTTTTTTAATTTCACTAAAAAGTTTAGATCCTATTTCCATTGAAAGATCGAAGTTTTCTTTTTTCATTCCGAATGTACCAGCAATTCCGCAGCAACTATCATTTATATTGGCTAGTTCAAGTCCTGGAATCATTTTCAATAAATCATTTGGTCCATACTTATTCTTTTGCGTTTTGAGATGACAAGGCGAATGATAAACTACCTTCTTGTGAATCGGTTTAAATGAATATCTGAATTCTCCCGTTAGAAAAATATCACCAAGAAATTCATGTATATCACAGCTAGCCTCAGCAATGTTTTTAATATCTGTGTTATCCGGGAAAAAAGTTTTATACTCATGCATAAACGCATAACCACAAGAGGCTGCAGTAAAAACAATGGGAATATTTTGATACACATATGGCAGTAATGTTTTAACGTTAAACTCAATATCTTTCTCAGCATCTTTAAAATTACCGTATGATAATTTCGCAATATTGCAGCATTTCCACTTAGGTGTTATTATCTGGTAACCAAGCTTTGTTAAAATTTGGATGCTGCTTTCCAGTTCTCCATCCGGATCATTGAATTGTGCGGTACAACCCGTCCATAAAACAACCTTTTTAGTGCCTGAAATTATTTGCAATTTCTTTTTTAATCTTGCAAAGGTTGGAAATATTCTACTGCTATGGATTCCAACTGTGTAGTGCATAATTTTTCTAACTGGCAAGAATCCTAACACTCTATTACTAATTGAAGAAAAGAATGATGCTAAACCACTAACTAACTTTCCTCTTTGAAGAATAATCTCGTTTATTTTGTATGGGCGTTTCTCATGCAGTTTTTCCTTTGCAAGAACAGCAATTCCCGGAATGTTAACACCAGTTGGACAATCTGTTAAACACTGACCACAGTTCAGGCAGTAATCCATTATTTTGTAAAAATGGTCTGTGTCTATCGTGGTGATAGAAATATTCCCCGAAATAATTCCGCGCAGAATATTTGCTTTCGCTCTAGCTGTAGCTTGTTCTTCGCCAGTTGCCTGGAAAACCGGGCAGTACTCACGGCAAGTGCCGCACCCATGACATTTCTCAATTTCTGTTCTCCATATTTCACTATTTAAACGTGGAGATACATTGAT